>VOFK01003003.1_pt1 | contig 194935 bp, 172 predicted proteins | sample 5384121 | NCBI WGS metagenome assembly VOFK01 (sample SAMN12384730, study PRJNA508395) | human gut metagenome | isolation source: healthy gut J | host: Homo sapiens | reverse complement strand
AAGTGGCGGCCGGGTATTTCCAATGGTAATATAGAGCTATCTCAAGTACTGGAAAATACTTGGGAAAGAAATAAGTCACAGTACTCTCTTAAATAATGGGTTGAAATAACTGGAACGTTTTTGAGTGAGATTTCGCATGATATTCATCTTTTTAAGTGGGGGCCAAGAAGGAGAATAAATTTCAAGATTTTCAATATAGCAAGGGGAATGAGGATTATTATTGTTTTTGTACGTTCAGGTTATAGGAAGTTATTACTTTATCCTTCTGAATATCTGCTCAAGAAAGGATTCTATATATTCTTAGATTTAAGGTGGATATGTTTTTGAATTGGCTGATGAGGTATCAATATGATCTTTTTGGTTTTTGTATGATTCTAGGCGTTATTGAATACGGGGGTTAAGTTAGGAGGTGGAAGATAGCAAGCGTATATTGTGGTAGGTTTTGGAAGCGTTATGAAGCTTATCACATAAAGATTTGGGTGGTTGAAGGTACATATAAGTGAGTAATTAAGCAGAAAACTAAAGAGGCTATTGTGCATTTTTATACTGGGTAAGCTTGAATTATGAAGGAATATAAGGTGGCTTGCCTACTTTTATATGCCTTAGTTGAGAGTGGGAAAGGCTGTTATCTTCTAAATGGGGGGCGGTTGACAAAAGCTTGGATGCTTGATGTCTGGCCCAGAAGAACACTTGAAAGATACGGAACAGAAATTTTTGTCTTCCATAAAGTTGAAAGCTGATGCTTGTGCCTTTCAGGATGAACATAGATGATGAGTTAGATACGTTCTTTATATAAATATTAGCAAATAAATATAGTATACAGTGCTGGACTAATGCGAGACATTAAGTTTGATGGCATCAAATTGGAAGCCTTCAGGTTATGATAAAGCTATTACTTTTTGAAGATTCTGTTTTATGAGTCCACAATCTGCTTAACAGGCAGGACACCCATGACAGATATAAGGAAATATTTTGGAATCCAAATAATATATAATAGTATGAAATTAAAATATAAATTTTTTCTTATTTAATATTATTTTTGTCTGTCGTGTAACGCTTTGGGAGAGCTTTGCGTTTGGGCTTGATGCTGCGGTCATCTCAGGAACTATATCTCAAGTAACTGTGATTTGGATTGGATGAAATCCAGATTGGTTGGTTTGTTGGTTGTGCCTTGATCGGTTCCCAATTATAGGTGTACTGTTTGCTGGTAAGTGTTGAGCGATATTGGGGAAGAAAGTAACAATGTTGATAGCAGCGGTCTTTTTTTCAGTATCAGGTATTGGCTGTGCATTTTAGTGACTCTTTGGAACAACTGGTGTTTGCACGTATGTTGGGGAGGCATAGGTATTGGAATTGTTTCTGTTGTCTCCTTTGTACATATCAGGAAGTTTTCAATAGCTCAGTATCGGGGACGGTTGGTTGCTTTGTATCAATTAGCTATTACTATAGGTTTTTTAGGTGCATATTTGACAAATTTACAATTACTCCATTTGTCTCAGAGTGGACTTGTGCTAAGTGTTGATTGGCTGAACCTGATTTTTTGTTTCAGAGGTATGGAGGCATGTTGGGCTTTTCTTCTGTATTCCATCATTACTCTTTTTTCTTTATACTCTTCTTTATTCCAGAAAGTCCACGTTGGTTGATATTGAAAGGACGTGATGGTTTAGCAAAGAGTATTCTTCAGAAAATATATCTTGTTCCACAAGATACTACAGAGCAATTGCAAGAAATAAAATCCGTCATTCGGTCAGAAGTTAAATCCGATTGGAGTTTTTTGTTGCAACCAGGAATTCTCAAAGCAGTATTAATAGGGGCGGCCATTGCTATCCTTGGACAGTTTATGGGAGTAAATGCGGTACTTTATTATGGACCTACCATTTTTGAAGAAGCAGGTCTGTCAGGTGGAGATGCTCTGTTTTTAGTCAAGTGCTGGTAGGTGTAGTTAATGCTGTGACCACAGTTATTGCAGTTTTCATTATAGATAAAGTTGGACGAAAGAAACTTGTGTATTATGGTGTGTCTGGTATGATACTTTCATTATTATTAATTGGGAAGATGTAATTTAAACTGTGTCAGCAAGGAATAAAATATTAATTTTGCTAACACAGTTTTTTTTTTGAAGGAAAGAAGAATTTGATTTTGAAAGTATCAAGCACAAGGCAATAGAGCAGCTGAAAGCCGGTAAGCCTTTGTTAGGTAAGGATGGTGCTTTTGCCCCTTATTGGAAAGTATCTTGAATGCAGCCTTGGAAGGTGAAATGGATGCGCATCTTACCGATGAAGAACGTCAGTTGGGCAATCGTCGTAATGGTAAAATGCAGAAGCAAGTCCAGACTCCATTGGGTGAAGTCACCGTATCTACCCCTCGTGACCGTAATTCAAGTTTTTGAGCCTCAGTTTATAAAGAAAACGTGAGACCATCCTGGCGGAGGGCGTGGCGGACCGTATCATCGGACTTTATGCCCTTGGTAACAGCACACGCGAGATCAGTGACTGGATGGAGGAAAATCTCGGCAAACCGTGTCTCTGCCGAAACGATCAGTTCCATAACCGACCGTGTTCTCCCGGAAATAAAGGCCTGGCGTTCCCGTACCCTTGATGCTGTCTATCCGATAGTCTGGATGGACGCAATCCATTACAAAGTCACTGACGAGAGAGGGGTGTGCTGTTACCCGCGCAATCTATAACGTCTTAGGTGTCGACAAGGAAGGGCACAAGGATTTGCTTGGCATGTATATCTCTAAAAACGAGGGAGCCAATTTCTGGTTAAACGTACTGACGGACTTGCAGAACCGTGGAGTTCATGATATCCTTATTGCTTGCGTTGATGGTCTGAAAGGCTTTCCGGATGCCATCCAAAGTGTTTTCCCGAACACAACAGTACAACTTTGCATCGTCCACCAGATACGTAACTCCATTAAATATGTCGGTAGCAAGCATCAGAAGGAATTCCTCAAAGACTTGAAACGGGTTTATGGTGCGGTAAGTAAAGAAGCAGCTGAAACGGAACTTTTTAATCTGAATGAGAAATGGGGAGAAAAATATCCTATTGTCATCAAGTCATGGCAGGACAACTGGGAAAAACTTACTGAATACTTCCAGTTCACATCGGATATACGCCGTATGATTTATACCACAAATACAGTTGAGGGCTATCATCGCCAGATACGGAAAGTGACAAAAAACAAGGGCGTGTTCCCTAACGACACCGCCCTTGAGAAACTGGTTTACCTCGCTTACCGCAATATACGCAAGAAATGGACCATGCCACTGGCTAACTGGGGAGCCATTGCACAACAACTGGCGATAAAATTTGGAGACAGGTTTAAATTGTTGTAATTTTACACTCGTCGGGACGGGTGGTCCCGCCCCTTGGCGCTGGCCGTTCCCCGACCGATGAGATTGAATGAGAATAGAGCATGACACAGTTTAATTTACACAACCTTAATTGGATTTTATTTTAGTTTTGCTGAAACGCTCAATTTGCCAAATAACTTCTTGTTGTTTTTCTTTTTGTTTTATGTTTTTTGTTGTGCTATTTCTATTTGTGCAGTCATTTTTGTACTGCTTTCGGAAATGTATCCTATCCGTATTCGTGGGATGGCAATGTCTCTAGCCGGATGTTCCTTATGGGTAGGTACTTATCTTGTAGGACAACTGACACCATGGATGCTTCAGAATCTTACCCCCGCTGGGACATTCTTGTTGTTTGCTGTGATGTGTATACCTTATCTTCTGATTGTCTGGAAATTGATTCCTGAGACTACCGGTAAGTCTTTGGAAGAAATAGAACGCTATTGGATGAAAAAATAATCGACCTTATAAAAATATGAATTATGGACTTTAAACAGTTAGCAGCGCAGTACAAAAATGAACTTTTTGAAAATGTACTTCCTTTCTGGTTGCATCGCTCGCAAGACTTTGAGCAGGGTGGTTATTACACTTGTTTGAATCGTAGAGGTGAAGTATTCGATACGGATAAATTTGTCTGGCTTCAAGGCCGTGAAGTTTGGTTATTTTCCATGCTTTATAATAAAGTGGAAAAGCAGAAAGAGTGGCTGGATTGTGCAGTTCAAGGTGGTGAATTCTTGAAAAAGCATGGTCATGATGGCAATTATAACTGGTATTTTTCTTTGGACCGGAAGGGGGCTCCTTTGGTGGAACCCTATAATATCTTCTCTTATACATTTGCTACGATGGCCTTCGGGCAACTTAGCTTAGCTACAGGTAATCAAGAGTATGCAGATATTGCCAAAAGAACTTTTGATATTGTATTATCAAAGGTGGATAATCCTAAAGGTAAATGGAATAAACTTTATCCAGGAACCCGCAATTTAAAAGGATTTGCCTTGCCTATGATCCTTTGTAATCTGTCTTTAGAAATAGAGCATCTTCTGGATGACAAATTTCTAATGAGTACAATTGATACTTGTATTCATGAAGTAATGGAGGTCTTTTACCGCCCGGAGTTGGGAGGTATTATTGTAGAAAATGTACTTGCTAGTGGGGAACTTTCTGATTCATTTGAAGGACGGCAAGTGACTCCAGGACATGCTATTGAAGCGATGTGGTTTATAATGGATTTAGGTAAACGATTGAATCGTCCAGAATTAATAGAGAAAGCTAAAGATATTACTTTAACAATGGCTGAATATGGTTGGGATAAGGAGTATGGTGGGATTGTCTATTTCATGGATCGTGATAAATGTCCTCCACAGCAACTGGAATGGGATCAGAAATTATGGTGGGTTCATATTGAAACATTGATATCAATGCTAAAGGGATATCAATTGACGGGTGATAAAAATTGTTTGGAGTGGTTTGAGCGAGTGCATGACTATACATGGAGTCATTTCAAAGATACTGAATATCCAGAGTGGTTTGGGTATTTGAATCGTAGAGGTGAAGTTCTATTGCCTTTGAAAGGTGGCAAATGGAAGGGATGTTTTCATGTTCCACGAGGGCTATATCAATGCTGGCAGATTTTAGAACAATTAAAGAGTAATATATAATTTGTATAACTTAATTTCTATAAGACCATGAAAAAAAACACAATCGTTAGACATTGTTTTTCAAGGAAGTATATCTCCTTGTGTATATTCCTATTATTGGGGATAATAGGTGAAAAGGCTTTTGCGTATTCTGTTTGGGAAACATATGCGAATGAAACGGAAGGTATATATTTCTCTCTGCAAGAAAGTATTAAAATAACTGGAGTAGTAAAGGATAACAAAGGGGAACCAATTATTGGTGCCAACATTGTAGAACTGAATAAAAAGGGTAATGGTACTATTACAGATATTGATGGTAAGTTCACATTATCAGTTTCGAAAAATGCAGAAATAAGTATTTCATTTATTGGTTTTGATGAGAAAAAAATAAAGATAGGACAGCAAACTTCTTTCGATATTATATTAGAAGAATCCTCGCAATTTCTAGATGAAGTAGTGGTTGTAGGTATGAATAATAGACAGACTCGGCGCTCAGTGACAGGGGCTATATCTACAATTCAAACGAAAGAATTAAAACAGAGTCCTGTTGCAAATCTTAGTAATGCTTTGGCGGGTAAATTGCCAGGATTGATTACTGTACAGACTTCTGGACAGCCAGGCGAAGATGCGTCTTCTCTATTTATCCGTGGTGTCGGTACATATGGGACATCAAACCCGCTAGTTGTTATAGATGGTTTACCTCGTTCTCAAACAGATTTTAATCAGTTAGATGCTAATGAAATTGAGTCTGTAACAATTTTGAAGGATGCGTCTTCATCCTCTCTTTATGGTATACAAGGTGCTAATGGAGTTATTGTTGTGACTACTAAACGAGGAGTTGATCGTGAAAAACCGCTTATTTCTTTTACTGTTCAACAAGCGGTTCAGCAACCTATTCGTCTGCCCGAAACAATGAGTTCTTATGAGCAAGCTCTTTATTATAGAGATATGGATATGAATGATGGACAGACTGAACGCTATACGCCGGAAGTATTGGATATTATTAAAAATGGTTCAGATCCTTACTTATATCCTAACGTTAACTGGTTTGATGAAATTTTGAAGAAGAACTCTATGCAGAGCCAATATAATATCAATATATCAGGAAGTGCATTGGGAAAACTGCGATATTTTATTTCCGGAAGCTATGTAAATCAAGGGACTCTTTTGAAACATCAGGATATTTTTGAAAAGAATTATGGTGTAAAAAGTAAGTTTGATAGATATAATTTTCGTTCCAATGTTGATTTGGACGCAACTTCAATGCTGAATATACGTATTGATTTGGCCGGACGACTGGAAACTCGTGTTGGACCTGGTAGTGATTTTTCTAATGTGTTTAGTGTTATTACAACGCGTTCTCCGTCTTCTCAACCGGTATTTAATCCGGATGGAACATTGGGAGCTGGTAGCGCCCTTGAAATTCCTTTTCAGCAGAACCCTTATGGCATTGTTACTCAGAGTGGTTATTACACCAGGCATACAAATGTGATGTCAGGAACATTGTCGGCAAAACATAAATTAGATTTTATAACCAAAGGATTGAGTGCTCAGGTTTATTTTAGCTTTGAAAGCAATAACTATCAGCATACGACAAGATTACAATCATTTGATTCATTTTGGTATAAAGGCAAGGATGCTACTGGTGAAGCTATTTATCAACCACATAGTGTAAAATCTCGCTTATCGACTACTGACAGCCGTTGGGTGGAGCGTTATACTTATCTGGATGTACGTCTTAATTATGATAGAACTTTTGCGGAGAAACATCAAATTAGCGCACAACTTTTAGGAAATAGAACCTTACGTTCGCAAAATGCCGAACTCCCATATGCTTATCAAGGAATCAGTAGCCGTATTGCTTACAATTTTGATACTCGTTATTATTTAGAAGCCAATATTGGTTATAACGGTTCAGAAAATTTCCCTCCTAAAAAGCGTTATGGTTTTTTTCCTTCATTTTCTGCAGGATGGGTGTTGAGTGATGAAAAATTTATATCTTTACCATCATGGATCCAACTAATTAAATTAAGAGGATCTTATGGAACTGTGGGTAATGATAAAATTGGTGGACAACGTTGGCTGTATATTACGGAATTTACTCCTGGTGGAACTGCTATGGGAACCTATCAATTTGGAGTGTCTCCACAATCAGTAGCTGGATATAATGAGAGTAGAGTTGGTAATAAATTTGTTACTTGGGAGAAATCAGCGAAAGGTAACGTAGGCTTTGATTTGTCCTTATTTAAGGATAATGCTGTGCAGTTTACTTTTGATTACTTCTGGGAAAAAAGAAATAATATTTTGACTACTCCTGGAGATGTTCCTGATTATGTTGGTATAACTAATGTTGCTCCTAGGAATTCTGGTAAAGTAGAGAATAAAGGTATTGAGGCAGAGCTTCGTTTTAATAAGCGTATAAATAAAGATTTGTCAATTTTCGCTAATTTGCAAATGACTTATGCGCGTAATAAAGTTCTTGAGAATGATGAACCGATACCAGCTTTTGATTATCAAGATCTGAGAGGTTATGAAATTGGTTATGTACTTGGATATAAATCGGCGGGACTTTTTCAAGATGAAGAGGATATCAGAAATAGTCCAACACAAAGTTTTGGTACAGTAGTTCCTGGAGATATTAAGTATGTAGACACAAATAAAGATGGAGTTATTGATGCGTTTGATAGAGTACCTATTAAAGTGAATAATGTGCCTCGTAGTATGAGTGGACTATCATTAGGAGTGACCTATAAGAATTTTGATTTTAGTATGCTGATGAATGCATCGACAGGTGGAACTGCTTATTTATATACATATCCAAGTAGCAAAATCAATTTGGAGAGATGGACTGCTGAAAATAAGAATGCACGTATACCTGCTGCACATTCAACAACGAATAATACTGTTGTAACAGATCATTTTGTACAAAATACTGATTATATAAAATTAAGAAATGTAGAAATTGGATATACATTGCCTAAAAAGTTTTTGAGTTCATTGCGGATTTCTACAGCACGTATCTATTTGAATGGACAAAATTTGGCGGTTTGGGATAAGATGTGGTTGAAGGATCGCGATCCGGAGTCTGCAGGTGGTGCTGCATTGGCATATCCTTTACAGCGTGTATTTAATATCGGAATACACGTAGAGTTATAATTACTAATTATTATAATTAAAATAAAGTATAATTATGAAACTTATTAATTTTATTATAAAAAGCATGTGCGGATTTTCTATTTTAATTTCATTTGCTTCATGTGATGATTTTCTTGATAGAGATCCTAGTGACCGTATTACTGAGGAGGAAGTTTTTCAGAAAATACAAACTGCTGAAGAATACTTAAACAATGCTTATACATTTTTACCGGACTTCCAAACTTGTACAGAAGATTTGGGAGGACGCTATAAGTTAGGAGGCGGTACAGATGAAATCGGATATCAACAGACTGCTGGCGTTACGCAAACCCCCTATGATTTTAACAATGGGAACTGGAATGCGGCTCAATTTCCTATGCAACGTTCTTGGACTGATTTTTATGCTTGTATCAGACGTGCTAATGTTTTTATGAGTAATTATGATTTGATTCCTGATGAAGTTTCTACCGGCGGTACAAGTAACAGAAAGCAACGTTTGTTAGGAGAAGCTTATGGCCTGAGGGCATTTTACTATTTTCAGCTGTTTACCATGTGGGGTGGTGTACCTATAGTTGATAAACCTATTGATTTAGGAGAAACTACTGGTACGACTTTGACACGAGCTTCTGCTAGTGAAATAGTGGATTTTATTCTTCAAGATCTTGAAACGGCTGCTAGTATGTTACCGGCGAATCATGATGAAAGCCAATTGGGACGTTTTACTCAAACGATAGCAAAAGCTTTGGCTTCAAGGCTGACATTATATTATGCAAGTCAGTATTGGAATCCAGAAAATGACATTACAAAATGGCAAACGGCTGCAAGTACTGCAAAAGCTGCTATTGATTATGCTGAACAAAATGGTTATCGTTTGGCTGATAATTACGCTGATATTTTTTCTGCAACGGTTAATCCGGAAGTCATTTGGTGCAAAAACTCTGGTGGAAGTGAATGTGTTTGGTGGAATTGGTATGGTTTTCCTTTAGGATATGGAGGATGGTATGTAAATGGCCCTTTGCAGGAAATGGTAGATTCTTATGAGATGGCTGCAACAGGCGAGATCCCAGTATTAGGTTATGATGAGAATGATAACCAGATTATTAATCTGAAATCTGGATATGATCCAGTACATCCATTTGAAGGTAGAGATCCACGTTTTTATGTAAGTATCCTCTATCATGGGGCTCAATGGCAGGGAAGAGCGGTTGATGTATCTCCAACTGGACTAGATAATATTAATATAGGTGGTGTACCACGAGTTAATTATTTTACAAGAAAGTATTTATGGGAGCAACATAATTTGACGACTGGATCGGGGAATTCGTATCGAAGATTTGCAATTATTCGATTGGCAGAGCTTTATCTTAATTATGCGGAAGCACTGAATGAAGCAGAAGGCCCAACAGCAGAAGTCTATAATGCAGTTAATAAGATTCGTAGACGTGCTCAATTACTTGATTTACCGGCAAATCTGACTAAAGATGAGATGAGGAATAAGATCAGACAAGAAAGGCGTGTGGAACTGGCATTTGAAAATCACAGATTTTGGGATGTTAGACGTTGGAAAATTGCAGAAATAGTTGATAATAAAAAGGTGCATAAGATAACGGTAAATGCAGATGGAACATATAGTTATCCAGTATTTCAAAACCGTGTATTTGATAAGGCTAAACATTATTTATTTCCTATTCCTCAGTCTGAAATAGATAAAAATCGTAACTTAGTTCAGAATCCAGGATGGAATTAACAGAGATTGAATATTAGATTATAAGATAAAAATGACTTTATTTTGAAATAGATAATTATGAGAAAGAATTTTATATTTAAAATGAGTGTAGTATTCGTGATGGGTATTATGGCATTAGGTCAAGTATCATGTTCATCAAAGACTGAAACAAATGTAGATAAAGAAGGGGAGGCTTCTTCTGAGTCTCAAGGCGATGTGTTTTTTCAAACAAGAGGGATTATTCTTTCATGGGATGACGTCAAGAAACCAGAAGTTCTGGATTGGTTAAAACTTTCAGAAAATGCAGGTATTACTACTCTTAGTGTTTTTGGTGCTGACATATATTCTGCTGAATACCAGGAGTTCGTCTCAAAATGTCGTGAAAAGTCTATTGATATTGAATACCAAGAACATATGATGGCGACTTTGTTGCCAAGAGACTTGTTCAAGGAGCATCCAGCATATTTCCGTATGGATGAGAACGGTCAACGTACAGCAGATTTTAATTGTTGTCCTTCATCGGAAGAGGCTTTGAGTATAATAGCGGCTAATGCAAAAGTTGCCGCCCAAAAATGTACTTCTAGTAATAATAAATATTATTACTGGTTAGATGATGGCGGAAAGAGATGCCATTGCAAATTATGTGATAAATACAATGATAGTGATCAAGCTTTGTTGATAGAGAATCAGATAATAAGGGCTTTGAAAGAAGTTAATCCACAAGCAAAGTTGGCACATCTTGCTTATCAAGGTACTATTCCTGCACCGGAAATTGTAAAACCAGAGAATGATATTTTTTTGGAATTTGCTCCTTTTAATCGTCGTTGGGATAAGCCTTTGAGAGAACGTGATGCTATTCGGGATGGAATGACAATTACTCATGGTGAATATATTGATGCATTAGAGGCTAATTTAAAAGTCTTCCCTAAAGAAACGGCACAAGTTTTGGAATATTGGATGGATGTGTCTTTATTTAGTGACTGGAAAAAGCCAGCGGTACAATTACCTTGGAATAAAAATGTATTTCTTTCGGATATCAACACATATGCACATTATGGTATTCGTAATATTATTGCATATGCAGTTTATGTCGATGCTATATACTATGAAACCTATAAGAATGTCAATTTTGTACAAGAGTATGGTGATGGTCTGAAGAATTATCGTTTACCGGAATAAGATAAATGAATAGAATTACAGTAGCAATGTATGCTACTTGTAATTCTACAATAAATAAGAAGCATAAAAAGAACTATGAGAAAGTTTTCTGTATTTTTAGGAATAATTTTATTTGTTCAGATCCTGTATAGTTGTACTTCTCCAATTATTCCTTATTCCATAGACGCGAAGAAAGAAGACCCTCCGCTAGAGACTCTGATCAATTGGGAGGGATGGTATACCATTAAGGCTATAAAACCATTTTTCGCTCCTTGGGATTATTTGGAGGATGAGACGGTATTTAGGTGTTTCTTTTCTTCACAATATTTTTATTTTAGTTTTAATGTAGCAGATGCCACTCCAATCATGTGTCGTGAGTTTGTTCAAGAGTCTGATGTTGAAGCTGAGGATCGTGTGGAAATCTTTTTTTCGGCTTCAAAAGATATGGGACAATATTATTGTATGGAGATAGATCCTAGCGGGCATGTTATGGATTATTCAGCTAGCTATTATAGAAAATTTGATTATGAATGGAATTTTAAGAGTCTGGAAATATGTTCCATAAAAGATGAAAAAGGGTATATCGTTGCAGGCAGACTGTCTGTTTCAGAACTTTTGGAATTGGGAATTGATTTAGAAGAGTTTTATATGGGAGTTTTCAGAGCAGATTTTACAACGCCTAATACGGTTATTTGGTATTCATCTGTGAGTATAAATGAGCCTAAACCAGATTTTCATAAACCCAATATCTTATTTCCTTGTATGAAAAAATAGTTATATCTTAAAAACTGATCGCTATGTATAGAAATACTTTTTTATCTGTTATGTTTCTTGCGTGTTGTTTTAATGGTAGTCTTTGTGCACAAAGTGATGCACAAATTTATGAAAGGACTTGTGATGCAAAGACTTATCCTTTTTCAGACCCATCTCCAGTTGCGACACCTAATAATTCTTATTATCCTTATTTCCGCTTTGATGGTTTTTCTATGCAAGCGCAGGAGAAGCAGTGGAAAATGGTTGTTTTGGAAAATGATTATGTGAAACTAACTGTAACTCCAGAAATCGGAGGGAAAATTTGGGGAGCCATAGACAAAGTTAATAATAAAGAATTTGTTTACACTAATGGAGTCGTGAAATTTCGTGATGTGGCAATGAGAGGACCCTGGACATCGGGAGGTATAGAATTTAATTTTGGTATTATTGGTCATGCTCCTACATGTAGTACTCCTATAGATTATCTTACAAAAAAGAATGTGGATGGTAGTGTTAGTTGTCATATATTTTCTTATGAGTGGATTACGCGTACAGTCTGGAATGTCGAAATTAATTTACCTAAGGACAAGGCTTATTTCACAACGCACACAACTTGGTTTAATCAGTCTTCTATTGATCAACCTTATTACCAATGGATGAATGCTGGTTATGCTACTAAAACTGGAACAAGATTTTATTATCCAGGTACTTATAGTATAGGACATTCGGGAGATTTGCATCCTTATCCGATTGATGAGGAGGGGCGAGATGTCTCGTGGTATGATAATAATAATTTTGGTGCTTCTAAATCTTTACATATAATAGGTGATTATAATGATTATTTTGGGATTTATTGGCATAATGAAAAACATGGTTCAGCTCATTACTCCAATTATGATGAGAAATTGGGGATGAAATTTTATCTTTGGAGTTTTTCACGTGAAGGGGCCATCTGGGAAGAACTATTGACTGATGATAGTGGGCAATATGCGGAACTACAATCTGGTAGAATGTATAATCAGCCAAGTGTGACCAGCGGTTTTACACCATTTAATCATAATGAGTTTGCTGCACAGATGACAGACCAATGGACTGAATATTGGTTTCCTATAGCCGAGATCGGTGGTCTTTCTCAAGCAAGTCCGCTAGGCGCTATATATGTAGAGCACTCTGAAAAAAATATTGAAGTTCATTTATCTGCTCTGAAAGATATTTGTACCGATATGGAAATTTACAATGACAGGCAATTATTGATGAAGATGCCTATAAAAGCTAAAATATTAACTCCTGAGTATTTTAATATACCTTTGCCTTTTGATATTCCGGAAGGAAAGCTCAGAATTATAATAGGGAATAAGGAATTGGTTTATTCAGAGATAAAAAATGATTATGAACTGAACCGTCCGAGAACTACCAGCTGATTTTGACTGGAATTCTACATATGGGCTTTATATGCAGGGTAAAGACTGGCTAAATCAGAAAATGTATGGAAATGCGGAAAAATATTTGAAAGCAGCTCTAGAGAAAGATGTATATTTTATTCCGGCATTGGTAAGCTTATCTTCATTGTATTATAAGAAAGATGTATCTTGATGCTTGTGAATTGGTAAAACGAGTGTTGAGTTTAGATACTTATCATGGAGAGGCCAACTATTTGTATGGATTATGTAGTCGTGCTATGGGAAATCTGGCAGATGCCAAAGATGGCTTTTCCGTGGCAACATTTTCTCCCAGGTTTTCGTACGGCTGCTTATGAGCAGTTGGGTGAACTTTATATGAGAGAGGAAAATTGGGAAAGCTGAGCAATATGCATTAAAAAGTTTGGAGTATAATCAAATGAACTTATATGCGAAGCAGTTGCTGATTGTCCTTTACAGAAAAAGTAATCATGCGGAAAAAGCGTTGAGTGAAATAGAAAAAATGACAGAACAGTTGCCATTGCTACATTGGGTTCGATTTGAAGAGTATTTATTGGAAGCCTCGACTGCTGAAGAATTCAGTTCTCTTATTTGTAATGAGCTCTCTTTCGAGACTTATATGGAAATGGCTGTATGGTATGAGTCTATTGGCTGTCTGGATGAAGCTATTACACTTCTATCATTTGTAGATACTTATCCAATAGCTTTGTATCAGAAGGCCTATATATATCATTTGAAAGGGGATGAAAAGGGGGCAATGGTATTTTTGGATGAGGCTAATAAGAAGTCTCCTAAAATGGTGTTTCCTTTTTCGTGCCCATACATTGAAAGTTTTGGAATGGGCAGCAGGTTTGTCTGATAATTGGAAAATAAGTTATTATCGTGGGCTGATTCAATGGAGTGTTGGCAATACATGTTGTGCTTTAAATTTATTGAATAGTTGCAAAGATGTTCCTGATTATGCTGCTTTTTATTTAAGTCGTGCTGAGTTGCGAAAGGATAAGTCTGGTTTGCCCGATTTGCTCATGGCTCAAAAACTTGATCAATCATGGAGAACACAGTACTATTTATTAAATTATTATGTTGATCATGAGCAATGGGCAGAGGCTGTAAAAGTGGGAAGGAATGCTTATAAGAGATATCCAGATAACTATTATATTGGATTAAAATATGCAATGGCTCTTTGTGAGAGTGGACAGTATATGGCTAGTCTCAATTGTCTGAAGAAGTTACAGGTACTTCCTTATGAGGGATCGTATATTGGACGTGATATTTATCGCAGGGCTTGTCTGTATCAAGCTATGAAAGAATGGGAAGATGGTAGGTATGCCAAAATGTTAACAATGATAGAGAAAACACAAGAATGGCCGGAGAACTTGGGGGTAGGAAAGCCTGATGAGGAGTTGATAGATACTCGCTTGGAAGACTATATGGCAGCTATTGCGTATGTAGAACAAGGGCAAAGTATGCAAGCAGATAAATTGTTCTCTCAAATTGCAAGTAGCAATATGTCTGAAGCTTATTTTGACTCAAATAACCTTTTGGTTGTGCTGGCATTGCGTAACTTAGGAAAAGTTGACATGGCAGATAGTCTTGTGAATGAATGGAAAGTTAAACATGTACATAATGAAATAGCTCAGTGGTGTATATTGGTTTATAATAATGAAAAGAAAAAGGCAACAGAGATACTTAATAAGTATGAAGAAACGGAAGAAATTGCTCCATGGAATGTTGGTTATAGGGATTATAACTTTAAATTGATAAGAAAATTGAGTCGTATATTGAAAAAATAAAATTCTAACCTTGTTTATTATATAATAAGAATGCAATGTGTATTTTCGTAACTATATGTTTTTTGCTCTTTTTCTGGCTTATACCTATTTCTTTATATGCAGATAATGAGATTCATCTGACATTGATACCTCCTGCTATTGTAACGAATCAAGTTGATCTTGATATTCGTGGAGGAGTTGTAAATAAGAGCAGTCAAGAGCAAATGTATATTGTTTCATTGTATTGGAATAAAGAAGATGATGAACATCTGATATGTCGTTCTACTTTCAAACTTTTGCCCGGTCAGTCAAAGACTGTTTGTTCTATTGTAGATACAGAAAAGAGGATAGGCCAAAATCGAGTAATCTTTAAGGTTAAAAGTCAAAATAAGCTATATAGGAAAGTTAAGGATATTGAAATTTGTAAGTCCGATATTCGTTCTACTCAGAGACTTTCTGGTGCTTGGACTGGCATCTATCACTGGAGTGAGACTGAGGGAAAATATTGGAACAAAAAACTTCAGGAAATGACGGATAGCCATTGGGGCGAGATGGTGAGAGCCATGGATAAGTTGAATATGAATATTATCGTTATTCAGGAGGTTTTTCGCAATGAAGAATATGCAGGCAAACATTCTGTAAATGTCACAAATTATACTGGTAAAGCCTTTTATCCTTCAAATCTGTATCCGGGACGGATGGATATCAAGGCTGATGATCCTATTGAGGCTATATTGACAGAGGCAGATAGGAGAAATATGAATGTATTTCTAGGAATTGGCATGTTTGCTTGGTTTGATTTTACTACTGAATCTCTAGAATGGCATAAACGAGTGGCTAAAGAGCTTTGGGAAAAGTATGGACATCACGAGTCCTTTTATGGGTTTTATATTTCGGAAGAGAGTGGAGGAGGGCTAGATAATTGGGAAAAGAGTCCGTTGATGAGAAAGAAGAGGAAGGAGGATATTGTAACCTTCTTTAAAGAGTTTAAGGCCTACTGTAATACTTTTGCACCAGGGAAACCTATGATGCTGGCTACCAATAGTTTTGATATTCCTAATGGAATGGATACTTATCCGGACTTATTGAAGCATCTGGATATATTATGTCCATTTGGATTTGCTAGAATGCCTAAAGAAGATTTAAAAGGACTTGAAGCTGCAAATTTATTACAAAAAGTATGTGATGAAGCGAAAGCTCATTTATGGTTTGATTTGGAGGCTTTTTTATTCAACCAGGATAATTCATTATATCCTCGGCCTATAGATGGAATCATTCAAGACTTAAATCAATTTGAGAATTTTGAGACTATTTTGTGTTATCAGTTTCCTGGTGTATTTAATGATCCGGAAATGTCTGTCTGTATAGGTGAAAAAGAGACAATTGATTTGTTTAACGGATACTTGGACTATTTGAACGAACAAAAAAAAGAAGGTAAAGACAAGATTGTTTCCGAAGTAAAGCCAATTACCGGTACATGGATAAATCTAGCTTATCAGGATGTACGTAATAAATATACCAATCTGCAATATTTTGACAATACTGACCCTGGAATGTGGGAACAGAAGGTGAAGGAATTATCAGATATGGGGATGGAATATTTAGTTTTTATGGCAGTAGCTAATGAAGGGGAAGCCTATTATCCTTCAAAACTAATGCCGTGGGCGTATTCTGAGAATAGAAAAAGCCCGGTGGATGCCATTATGGATGCGGCAGCTCGACTAGGCATGAAGGTTTTTATGAGTATTGGCTGGGCTAAAGACCAGGATGATAATTTACGCGATCCGGTGATTCAGCAAAGGCAATTGGATATGATGAAGGAGTTGGCGTCCATATATAGGACACATAAAGCGCTTTATGGATGGTATTTACCGGTTGAGGATTGCTTGTGTCCTATACTTTCTGAGCATGCTGTGAATGCGGTCAATGCTTTGGCAGAGCAGGCGCGTAGATTGACTCCGAATAAGAAAATTCTGATTTCTCCTTATGGCATGGTCGATTCTGATTTTGATGATCCGGAATATGAAAGGCGGTTGTCTAGGCTAAAGGTAGATGTCATAACCTATCAAGATGAAGTGGGATGTGTGAGGGAAAAGTTTCCTTTGGTCCGCTTGAAGGAAAACTGGCAAAAGCTGCGGACTATTCATGATAAACTGAATATTGCCTTATGGGCGAACTGTGAAACGTTTACGTGGGAAGATGAGCTTAACGACCGCACTTCTGCTTTGATTCCGGCTGCCTATTCACGCTTACTTTCTCAGCAAGCAGCAGCATCGGCAGCGGGAGTGGAGAATATTGTTTCTTTCATGTTTTGTGGCATCATTGAGAATCCGATGTCATCTTTTCAGTTAGGACAACCTATTTGGTCCAATTGTACTTTTCAGAACTATATGGATTGGAAGCGGGGTACGAGATATTGGAAATTGCTTGAAGCTTCTTTCCTTGATAAATTGGCTAATGGTGCGACACCTGAGATGATAAGGGACGAAAAGACTCCATCGGCATTATTGGATGGCTTGATTGCTGAGGAAAACACCGGAGACAGTTGTTGGATAATCTTTAATAAGGGATATCATGAGCTGCAGGTTGATTTGCAAAAGGAAATGGAGCTCCATGACGTTTTACTGCGTATGTTAAATTATAGGCCGGGAGGTATTAGACTGCCCTCGAAAGTCTATTTATATGCTTCACTAGATGGAGACTCGTATCGTTTATTATCTATTAAAGACACTCCTTCCTTCCAGAATGCCAAGCATGATGCCTGGATTGACGGAGTCTTGTTTGAAGGTATAGATGTCAATACCCGCTATCTCAAAGTTGCTTTTGAGGCAGATACGCCGGTGTATATGGATGAATTATTTGTTAATCCAGTAATCAGATAATAGGAAAGCCTCCCGATATTTTAGTGCATATTGGGAGGCCTTCTTTATTATCTCTATTTTTTTATCAGTCGAACAGACTCTTGAACTTCTTGAATATTTTCTCCTTAATCGAAGTATTTGGCTTGAAGTTATCCGATTCTTCCATCTCCTCCAGCGCCTTCTTCTCATCCTTGTTCAGCGTTTCGGGTACGTATACGCTGACATTTACCAGCAAATCTCCCGTGCCGTATCCGTTCACGTTGGGTAAACCTTTGCCGCGCAGGCGGAGCACTTTTCCCGGTTGCGTACCTGAGTCAATTTTTACTTTCACCTTTCCATCAATCGTGGGAATTTCTACCGCACCACCCAAGGCTGCTGTCGGGAAGCTGAGGAGCAGATTGTAAATCAAGTCGTTTTCATCGCGTATCAAGTTCGGGTCTTGTTCTTCCTCTACAAGAATCAGCAAGTCTCCCGGCACGCCGTTGTGCTTGCCTGCATTTCCTTTTCCTCCCATAGAGAGCTGCATACCTTCTGCGACGCCTTTCGGAGATTTTTACGGTTACTACTTCTTCACCGTATACAATACCTTCACCGGCACACTCCTTACACTTGTTTTTGATGATTTTGCCCTCACCGCCACACGTCGGGCAAGTGGTTCTTGTCTGCATGGTGCCGAGTATGGTTTGCTGGTTACGGATTACCGTGCCGCTGCCGTTACAAGTCGGGCAGGTCTCTGAACCACCGTCACCTTCGGCTCCCGTACCATGACAGTGGGTACAAGGCACGTATTTCTTCAGTTTGAATTTCTTTTCCACGCCGGTAGAGATTTCCTTGAGGTTCAGTTTCACCTTGACACGCAGGTCCGAACCACGGTAACGGCGTTGTTGTTGTGCTCCACCGCCTCCGCCGAAACCTCCAAAACCGCCGAAACCTCCACTGTGTCCGCCAAAGATGTCACCGAACATGGAGAAGATGTCGTCCATGGACATGCCTCCACTGAAGCCGCCGAACGGACCACCATTACCGGCGGCACCACCCAGTCCGGCATGACCGAACTGATCGTAGCGGGCACGCTTGTCCGGATTGCTTAGTACGTCGTATGCTTCTGCCGCTTCCTTGAATTTCTCTTCGGCTGTTTTGTCGCCCGGATTCTTGTCCGGATGATATTGGATGGCTTTCTTGCGATAGGCTTTCTTTATTTCTTCTACCGTTGCTGTCTTTTCGACTTCCAATACTTCGTAGTAATCTCTTTTTTCCATACAGTTTTATGTTATTCTCCGACTACCACTTTGGCATGACGGATCACTTTGTCGTTTAGGATGTAACCGGTTTGTACACAGTCCAGAATTTTGCCTTTCAATGCTTCATTGGGTGCCGGAATCACGGCGATGGCTTCGTGATAGTCTGTATCGAGCGGTTGTTCCTTTGTCTCTATTACCTTAACGCCGTTTTGTCCCAATACAGACATGAATTTGTTGTAGATAAGTTCAACGCCTTCTTTTACGGCAGCTACGTCGGTGGCTGTCTCCATGTTTTTGAGGGCGCGTTCAAAGTCATCCACAATGGGTAGGATACTGCTGATACTCTTTTCACCACCGTTCAGGATGAGTTCTGCTTTCTCCTTCATGGTACGTTTGCGGTAATTGTCAAACTCGGCAGACAAGCGCAGGTATTTGTCCTTCTGCTCTTCAATCTGTTCATTGGCCTTTTCCAGTTCCTGGGCGAGCTTTTCTTCTTCTGTCAGGGGAGCTTCGTTTTCTTGTGAAGTTTCTTGTCCGACAGTTTCTTCGTCACATTCGTTAGGAGTAGCTTGAGTTTTCAGCTCCTCTTCCTGGTTGTTTTCTTTTTCTTTCGGATTCATATTGTTATGCTTATTATTCTTGTAAAATGATTTAGCTTTCATTGCTGTTAAGGGTTTAAGTTAATACGATATTAGTGCTCCAGCAAAAACTTTGCCAAAACGGATATTTTTGCCGAAAACGCTGCAAAGGTAATACTTTTATGTCAGATTGACAGCGCTTCTCTGTGTCTATTCATGGAAAAATAACTATCTTTGCACTCGCAATTCGCAGACTAATAGGTATTAAATAGTAAATTGTAAATAAATAAATCGTAAATATAAAGATGATTACAGTCTCTAATGTCTCAGTACAGTTTGGTAAAAGAGTGTTGTTCAATGACGTAAACCTGAAGTTTACAAGTGGTAACTGTTATGGTATCATCGGTGCCAACGGCGCCGGAAAATCTACTTTCCTGAAAACGATTTCCGGGGAGCTGGACCCTACGACGGGCTCCATCATGCTGGCTCCGGGAGAGCGTCTTTCCGTTTTGAGCCAGGACCACTTCAAGTGGGATGCTTTTACGGTGATGGACACGGTGATGATGGGACACACGGTGTTGTGGGATATCATGAAGCAGCGTGAAGTGCTGTATGCCAAAGAGGATTTCACAGACGAGGATGGGCTGAAGGTTTCCGAATTGGAAGAGAAATTTGCCGAGTTGGACGGCTGGAATGCCGAAAGCGATGCTGCCGCCTTGTTGAGTGGTTTGGGTATCAAGGAAGACAAGCATTATCTGTTGATGGGTGAGTTGAACAACAAAGAAAAGGTGCGTGTCATGCTGGCGCAAGCTCTCTATGGAAATCCTGATAACTTGCTGCTGGACGAGCCTACCAATGACTTGGATATGGAGACCGTGACTTGGCTGGAAGAGTACCTCTCCAACTTTGAGCATACGGTGCTGGTGGTAAGCCACGACCGTCACTTCCTCGACTCCGTTTGTACGCATACGGTGGACATCGACTACGGAAAGATTAACCTCTTTGCCGGTAACTATAGCTTCTGGTACGAGTCCAGCCAGCTGGCGCTCCGTCAGCAGCAGAACCAGAAGGCAAAGGCCGAGGAGAAGAAGAAAGAGCTGGAAGAGTTTATCCGCCGATTCAGTGCCAATGTGGCAAAGAGCAAGCAGACTACCAGCCGCAAGAAGATGTTGGAGAAACTGAATGTGGAAGAAATCAAGCCGTCATCACGTAAGTATCCGGGCATCATCTTTACTCCCGAACGCGAACCGGGCAATCAGATTCTTGAAGTAGCCGGACTGACGAAAACGCTGGAAGACGGTACGGTGCTGTTCCGCGATGTGAACTTCAATGTAGAGAAGGGGGATAAGATTGTATTCCTTTCACACGACCCGCGTGCCATGACCGCTTTGTTCGAGATTATCAACGAGAATATGAAACCGGATGCAGGTACTTTCAACTGGGGTGTGACTATTACCACCGCTTACCTGCCGCTGGACAATACTGCATTCTTTAATACGGATCTGAATCTGGTGGACTGGTTGAGCCAGTTCGGTGAAGGCAATGAGGTCTATATGAAGAGCTTCCTCGGACGTATGCTTTTCTCCGGCGAAGAAGTGCTGAAGAAAGCAAGCGTATTGTCGGGAGGTGAGAAGATGCGTTGCATGATTGCACGTATGCAGTTGCGCAATGCCAATTGCTTGATTCTGGATACGCCTACCAACCACCTCGACTTGGAGTCTATCCAGGCATTCAACAATAATCTAAAGACCTATAAAGGCAATATCCTTTTCTCATCCCACGACCACGAGTTCATTCAGACGGTTGCCAACCGTATCATCGAATTGACTCCGAACGGTATTATCGACAAGATGATGGAGTATGACGAATACATCACTTCAGACCACATTAAGGAGTTGCGTGCACGTATGTACGCAACAAAGTGATAACGGAAGCTAAGGACTAAATAAGCATATTTTAAATCGTTCCATCATGAGGAAAAAATCGTTCCACCATGGTGGAACGATTTTTTCACCACGGTGGAACAATATTTCTGCCATGATGGAACGATTCTTCTTTCATATCTTTTTTGTTTAATAAAGGCTTGTGCGATATTGAAAAAAAGAAGAAGGTGTGTTAGAATGATTTTTAGCTATCATTCTAACACACCTTCTTTTGCTATTAAAAGAGTCTCTTTGTTCTTATTAAGGCGGGGAATAGTCTGAGTTATTGTTTCTCCTTATATATAATTTTGCCTTGGCTTTCGCCGAAAAGGTTGTCGCCTAGCGTGGTAATCTTATTCCCCGTGGCAAGCACATAGCGCAGGTTGTCGCATCCCATAAATGCTCCGTACTCAATGGCGGTTACACTGGCAGGAAGCACCAGCGTGCCGCACAAACGGCCGCAGCCACTGAATGCACGCTGTCCGATGCTTCTAAGTTCTTGCGGGAGCCGTACGTTCAGCAGATACTTCTTTTGGGTGAAAGTATAGTCGGGAATTGCAGTGGCATTACTGTTGGTCATGTCGATGGAAACCAGATTGGGCATATAGTCGCGTATCAATGTGAAGTCGGCTTCGTCCATTTTTCCTTCAACGGTCAGAAAGTTAACGTCTTTGGGCTGAAATCCGGCTCTTAACAGTTCGCTGGCAAGGCTGCCCATTTTACCAATCTGCACATTTACTGTCAGTGGTTCTCCTTCAATGAATGCAAAGGTCTCCCATTTCTTTTTGGTACGATAGGAGTCACTGCATCCCAATGGAACAAATATGGCTGTAACGCTATCGGCCAATGCTTCGGACAACAGATTGGGAGCCGTTTTCTTCCGTATCTGGCATATCTTGAGATTTTTGCATCCCTTAAAGGCAGCATCTTCGATGTTCTTGGTCTTGTCGGAAAGGATAATCCTGGTCAGCGTCTCCTTACCTACAAATGTACTGTTGTCCATTTGCTTGCAGAAGGCATATGCCGGAATGCAATTGGCAGGATATACATAAAAACGGTTTGGATAAGTCCCGTTCTTGCCTGCATACATGCTGATGGAGGCATTGGAAATGTCCAGCAGTTGCAGGTTTTTGAATTCATCCCGTAGATGCCTGAAATCTACGGCATTCAGCTTGCCCTGCAGGGTCAGTTGGGTGATTTCATTGGCTTCCGCTTCTGTCGTCAGTTCCACCAGGGTGCCGGGTTTGGCCACGTAGTATCTTTGGGATTTTTGTGCCGAGGCATTCAGCATTAACGCCAGTCCGGCAACGGCTAAAAGTATTTTTCTTAGTTTCATGTTTGTCGATTCCAGATTGATTTTTCAAATATAAGAAGAAACCGGCAGGAATACATGAAGTTTTTTCTTTTTATTATTATTTTTGTCGGATATTAATCAAAATGAGATACAAATGGAGACGGAAGAAACGGTGAAGGAAGAGTGTGTTGCTGTGAGTAAAACAAAACGTATTTGGCTGGCATTCGTTGATATAGTACTGTTTACTGTACTTTTTGTGATTTTTCTGTTTTTGTTTGCCATACCTTTTGCGATTGCTTTCCCTGAGTTGAAGACACAAGCTGGTGGGATGAGCGTCTATTTAATGATGTTGAATGAAGTCTTGATGTTGGCCAGTGGGCTTATTGCCGCTTGTATGGTGCTGGGTTTCAGGAAGCTTCCTTTTTCGGGCTTGGGCTTGTCTTTGAAGGGATGGGGCAGAAGCCTGCTGAACGGAGCTTTGTTTGTCGTGTTCTTGTATGCAGTTGGTTTTGGCTTGTCTTTATTGTTGGGGGCTGTGGAAGTGGCAGGGGTCTTGTTTTCTCCCATTTCGTTGTTGTCGAGTCTTTTGCTTTATTTTTTAGTGGCAGTTACGGAAGAAGTTATTGGACGCGGTTTCATTTTAGGGCGTATGCTGGATGGAGGCGTCAATAAGTTTGTGGCATTGCTTATCTCTGCGGTGTTATTTTCGTTGATGCATCTTTCAATCCCAGCTTTGCCTTCGTCCCGTTTTTGAATATCATGCTGGCGGGTTGTTTCTTGGGAGCTTCCTATATATACACGCGCAACCTCTGTTTCCCCATTGCCTTGCATTGGTTCTGGAACTGGATTCAAGGTTCTGTTTTGGGATATAAAGTCAGTGGAAATGAATTTAGCAATGAGAATCTGCTGATTCTTCACTTTCCGGAAGAAAATCTGATAAATGGAGGAACTTTCGGGTTCGAAGGCTCTATTCTGTGTTCACTACTTTTAGTGCTTGGTACAGTAATTATCTTAAGACACTATTATAAGGGATTAGTGATTAGGGATTAATGATTAATACAGAAACCATTAACCACTAACCATTAATCATTAATCCCTAATCACTAATTCTGTTCCACTCCTTTCATTGTCAGCTGTATGCGTTTCCGGTCCATATCTATGCTGAGTACCTTTACGCGTATATGTTGATGAATGGACACTACTTCATTAGGGTCTGATATGAATCTGTCGGCGAGTTGGGAGAGGTGTACCAGTCCGTTTTCCTTGATGCCTATATCGACAAATGCGCCGAAGTTGGTGATGTTTCCTACGATGCCGGGCAATTCCATGCCTTCGCGCAGGTCGCTGATGGTGCGCACGTTCTTATCAAATTCAAATATTTTTATCGGTCCGCGTGGGTCACGTCCGGGCTTGTCCAGCTCTTGCAGGATGTCTTTCAGTGTCGGCATGCCCACGGTGGGGGAGAGGTAGCGTTCCGGATTAATCTTCAGACGCAGCTCCCGGCTGGCTATCAGCTCGGCTACGCTGCAACCCAAGTCCTTTGCCATTTGTTCTACGATACAATAGCTTTCCGGGTGTACGGCAGTATTGTCCAGCGGATTCTTTGCCTGCGGAATGCGTAGGAAGCCGGCACATTGCTCAAACGCCTTGGCACCCATACGAGGTACTTTCATCAGTTCCTTGCGCGAGGTGAAGGCACCGTTTTCGGCGCGATAGTTCACAATGTTCTGTGCCAGTTGCGGACCCAATCCCGAGATGTAGGTCAGCAGATGGCTGCTTGCGGTGTTCAGGTTGACACCTACCAAGTTTACACAGTTTTCTACGGTCTGGTCCAATGATTTTTTCAGCTTGGTTTGGTCCACATCATGCTGGTATTGCCCCACACCAATAGATTTCGGGTCAATCTTTACCAACTCTGCCAGCGGGTCCATCAGTCGTCTGCCTATGGACACAGCACCGCGTACGGTGACGTCGTAGTCGGGAAACTCGTCCCGTGCAATTTTAGAGGCCGAATAGATGGAAGCTCCCTGCTCGCTGACGATGAATATCTGTATGTCGCGGTTGAAGCGCTGATGTTTCAAGAACTCCTCCGTTTCGCGGCTGGCAGTTCCGTTACCTATGGCTACGGCATCTATCTTATAAGACTCTATCATCATTTGCAGCTTGGCAAATGCCTCTTTCTGCTTGCTGACCGGAGGGTGGGGGTAGATGTTCTCATTGTGGAGCAGATTTCCTTGTGCATCGAGGCACACGACTTTTACAACCCGTACGAAATCCGGGGTCTATACCCATCACACGCTTTTGCCCCAGTGGTGAAGCCAGCAACAACTGACGGAGGTTTTCGGCAAATACCTTGATGGCTTCCTCATCAGCACGTTCCTTGCTTTGCGTGGCAAATTCCGTCTCTATGGATGGCTTCAATAGGCGTTTGTAGGAATCCTGCACGGCTTCTGCCACTTGCTGTCCGCAGGCGTTGTTGCTTCGCACGAATTGGCGTTCCAGCCGTTCCACGCACTCCTCATCGTCCGGGCTGATGCTGACTTTCAGCAGGCCTTCCGCTTCGGCACGCCGGATGGCGAGCAGGCGGTGGGAGCTGCATCGCTTCAACGATTCGGAGCAATCGAAGTAGTCACGGTATTTGGTCGCTTCCTCTTCTTTGCCTTTCACCACTTTGGCGGTCAGTATGCCTTGGCGGGCAAATGCGTTTCGCACGCTGTTTCGGGCACGTTCGTCTTCGCTAACATGCTCGGCTATGATGTCACGGGCACCTTTCAGTGCATCTTCCACGTTCTTCACGTCTCCTTTCACGTAACCGGCGGCGCGTTCCTCCGGATGGGGCTCACGTTGCAGCATCAGCAGGGTGGCGAGGGGTTCCAGTCCTTTTTGACGGGCTGCTTCGGCACGTGTTTTCCGTTTGGGTTTGTAGGGAAGGTAGATGTCCTCCAGTAGGGTGTTGTCCCAGGTCTCCTCGATACGCTTCTGAAGTTCGGCGGTCAGTTTGCCTTGTTCTTGTATGGTGTTGAGGATGGTTTCTTTACGTTTGGCTGTTTCGCTCAGCTTTTCGTAATGGGTCTTTATGGATTCAATCTGCACTTCGTCCAGTCCTCCCGTCACTTCCTTTCGGTAGCGGCTGATGAAAGGAATTGTCGCTCCATCTTCCAGCAGGCCGAGGGTCTGGCTTATTTGTCTTTCTGATATGCCGAGAGCGGCAGATATCATTTGATGAAAATCTTGTATCATTTTGTATCTCATTTTATAATAGGTGCCAAAAGTACAAAAAACAATTGTTGTTTTTTCTTTAGGTTCCAACTTTTATCTATATTTGTCAAAGCTATGGAGCAATTAAACGAATCAATCAATTGAAACACATATATCGTACAATATTACCATGCGTGGTAGCGCTTTTCTGCTGCCTTTTGCCTGCTTTCTCGATTACGGGAGAGCATCCGGTATTGATTATCAGTTCCTATAATCCGGATGCCGGTCGGACTTCCAGCAATATCTCTGACTTTATGGAGGAATTCCAACGTTTAGGAGGGACGAATACCGTTGCATTGGAAAACATGAATTGCAAAAGTTTTTCCGAAGCTCCTTTTTGGGAAAAGAGAATGGCAGGGTTATTATCCAAATACCAGAATGATAAAGTCCGGCATTGATTGTTCTTATTGGGCAGGAAGCTTGGGCTGCCTACCTTTCTTTGGAAGACTCAGTACGCGGCAATACTCCGGTAGTGAGTGCGCTATCCAGCCGGAACGCCATATTGTTGCCGGGAGATACCATCGATTTGAAGACTTGGATGCCTGAATCCGTAGATTTTTTCACGGATTTTCCGGATTCACCTATCAAGGCCGGCTTCGTTTATGAGTATGATGTGGAGGCGAATATCAACATGGTAAAGCAGATGTATCCTGACACCGAGAATATCGCTTTTATATCAGACAACAGTTATGGTGGTGTTGCTATGCAAGCTTATGTAGTGAAGGAAATGAAGAAATTTCCCGAATTGGATCTGATACTGCTTGACGGACGTGTCAATACAATATATACTATTTGTGATAGGTTGCATGAACTGCCGGAACATACGGCAGTATTAATGGGGACGTGGCGCGTGGATATGAATGATGGCTATTTTATGCGTAATGCTACTTATGCCATGATGGAAGCTGCTCCAGCCTTGCCCACATTCTCTTTGAGTTCTGCCGGTTTGGGATATTGGGCTGTGGCAGGTGTCGTTCCTGCCTACCGTGCTTTGGGCAAGGAGATGGCAAGACAGTCCTACCGCCTGCTGACCACCCCTCAGGATAGTGAGACCCATATGGAAATCATTCCGAATGAGACCATACTGGACGGTAAACTTGTGAAGGAAAAGAAACTGAATATCACCGGCCTTCCGCAGCCGGTAAAGATGCTGAACGTAACCCCTTCTTTCTACGAACAGTACAAGTATCATATCTGGTCTGTCGGTGCTGTTCTGTTGGTGCTGTTGGGCGGTTTGTTCGTTTCCCTTTACTTTTATTATCATACAAAGAAGTTGAAGGATGAACTGGAGGTATCCGAGGGTGCCTTGCGCGAAGCAAAAGACCGTGCCGAAGAATCCAGCCGTCTGAAGAGTGCTTTCCTTGCCAATATGAGCCACGAAATCCGTACTCCATTGAATGCGATTGTGGGCTTCTCGGACGTGCTGTCTGCCGGAGGAGCCTCGGAAGAAGAACAGCGTGGCTATTTCGAGATTATTAGGACCAACTCTGATTTGCTGCTTCGGTTGATTAATGACATATTGGATGTGTCCCGTTTGGAGGCCGACCGCGTCATCCTTTCTTTGGAGAGCTGCAATGTAGTGCAGATATGCCAGCAGGTAGTAGCTTCCGTGGCCCAGGCACGCAGGTCGACCAATCAATTCTTATTTGAGTGTGAACGTGAGGTAGTGGAGATGCGGACGGATGTGCAGCGTTTACAGCAGGTTGTGATAAATCTGCTTTCCAATGCGGACAAGTTTACAAAAGAAGGTACGATAACCTTGAAGCTGGAGCCGGATACGGCGAGGAATGTTGCAGTATTCTCGGTGACTGACACCGGTTGCGGCATTCCATTGGACAAACAGAAACGGGTGTTCGAACGTTTCGAGAAGCTGAACGAATATGTGCAGGGAACCGGCTTGGGCTTGTCCATCTGTAAGCTGACCGTTGAGAAGTGGGGCGGCGAGATTTGGATAGATCCTGCCTATACGGATGGAGCGCGGTTTATGTTTACCCATCCTATGAACTTATAAGAACCGACAAGAAATAAGGAAATATAAAAGATTTAGTTGTTTTTTTATCTGGATTTTTGTCCTGACAAGCATACTGCCTGCGCAGGAAAGAGAGGTGAAACTGAAAGTCGTACAGACCAGTGATATACACGGCAACTACTATCCCTACGACTTTATACGCCGCCGGGAGGCAACCGGCAGTCTGGCACGTGTGCATGCTTTGGTGCAAAAAGAACGTGAGGCTTATGGCAAAAATCTGATTCTCTTGGACAATGGTGACATTCTGCAGGGACAGCCCACAGCCTATTATTATAATTACATAGATACCGTTGCCCCTCATCTGGCAGCGGAGATGATGAATTTCATGGGGTATAATGCCGGTAATATGGGTAACCATGACGTAGAGACCGGCCGTGCTGTTTTCGACCGTTGGGCAGGTGACTGCCGTTTTCCGATATTGGGTGCCAATATTGTGGATACTGCTACCGGAGAAACCCATTTCAAACCCTATGAGGTGCTGGAACGTGACGGAGTGAAAATTGTGGTTCTCGGTATGATAACTCCTGCCATCCCCGTATGGCTTTCAGAGAATCTGTGGAAAGGGCTGCGTTTCGACGATATGGAGGAGACTGCCCGCAAATGGATGAAGATTATCCGTGAGCAGGAAAAGCCTGATTTGGTTATCGGTATGTTCCATGCCGGCCAGGATGCCCAGCTGATGGGAGGCAAGTATCGCGAAAACGCTTCGGTGGAAGTGGCGTGCAACGTGCCGGGATTCGATATTGTCCTGATGGGGCACGACCATGCGCGCGAATGCAAGAGGGTGTGCAACATAGCCGGTGACTCGGTACTGGTGATGGACCCTGCCAGCAACGGTGTCGTTGTGAGTAATGTGGATATAACCTTGAAACTGCGTGATGGTAAAGTTATAGACAAGAAGATAGACGGCATACTGTCCGATACGCAAGACTACGGCGTCAGCGAAGAGTTCATGCAACGCTTTGCCCCCGAAAATGAAGCTGTGCAGAATTTTGTTTCCAAGAAGATAGGTTCCTTTACCGAGACCATCTCCACACGTCCTGCCTATTTCGGCTCTTCCGCTTTTATAGACCTTATTCATGAGTTGCAGTTGGCAATCAGCGGAGCGGATATTTCTTTTGCGGCTCCTTTGTCCTATGATACGGAAATCCGTAAAGGAGACATTTTTGTGAACGATATGTTCAATCTGTATAAGTACGAAAATATGCTTTACACCATGCGTCTGACGGGAAAGGAGATACGCGATGCCTTGGAGATGTCGTATGATTTGTGGACCAATCGGATGAAGTCTCCGGACGACCATATCCTTCTCTTCCGTGAGAAGCGTCGCGAAGGTGCTACGGATAGGGCCTCATTCAAGAATTTCAGCTTCAACTTCGATTCTGCGGCGGGTATTATCTACACGGTGGATGTGACCAAGCCGGATGGTGAGAAAGTAACCATTCTCAGTATGGCAGACGGTACCCCGTTCGATATGGATAAAATGTATAAGGTAGCGGTGAATTCTTATCGCGGAAACGGTGGCGGCGAATTGCTGACAAAGGGGTCCGGCATCTCGCAGGATGAATTGAAGGAGCGCATCATCCACTCTACGGATAAGGACTTACGCTATTATCTGATGCAGTACATCGAGCGAAAGAAGGTGATTGAACCGCGTGCGCTGAATCAGTGGAAGTTTATTCCCGAAGAATGGGTGGCTCCGGCTTCCATGCGTGATTATGAGTTCTTGTTTGGCAAAGTTAAAGAATAATTCACTATCTTTGCGGCTCAAAATCTATAGTATAAGTTTTTGGACGTGAAGCAGAAGAAAAAAATTATAGGCGCATTGAGCTTGCTGGTACTGTTTATCATGTACCAGGCAAGTATCACTGCGTTCACTCACGTCCATTATGTGAATGGGGTGATGATAACGCACTCGCACCCTTTTCATGGCACACACTCTCACTCCCAGACTTCCCTTCTGGTCATCGGGCATTTGTCGGCATTCTACTCTTCCGGAGCGGATGTGTATGAGGTTCAGCACCCGATGCGTCCTTTGCTGGCCATGCTCAGAGCCAAACCGGCAACACCTACTGTTAAGGGGGAAGTGATACGTACCCTTTCCCTTCGCGCTCCTCCCGCTCTTTTTTCATAGTCATTAGGTTTAAAAACGCCTGGATTTTTTGTATGTAGATACCAGGCATTTTAGTCTCGAAGTCCGGCATTTCAGTGAACGAAGTGCGGCATCTCGGATGATTATCTTTTTTCAGACTTGAATTATTTTTTTTATTTAGAGCGCTAATTTGATGAAACAATACATTTTGGCGTTGGTACTTGCAGTGGTAAGTGCCAGCGTAGCTTTTGCCGTAAATCCTATAAAAGAAGGCAATATGATTTCCGGCCATGTGATAGTGAAAGGTACGGAGGAAAATATACCGTATGCCACGGTTTTGATTATCGGCAGCGGTCAGGGAACGGTTTCCAATGAAGAAGGACAATTTGAGTTCCGCAAGCTTCCGGCGGGAAAAATACAAGCTCCGTGTGTCGCCGTGGGCTATAAGACCCAAGAGAAGGAAGTGACGGTGAGCAAGGACTTTACTGCCGTCATACATTTCCCGATGGAAGAGGAGAGTTTCATGACCGATGAAGTGGTGGTATCCGCCAACCGCAACGAGGTAAGCCGCAAGGCAGCTCCGGTAGTTGTAAATGTGATGAGTACCAAATTGTTCGAGATGGTCAACTCCACCGACCTTGCCAAGACACTGAACTACCAGTCGGGCTTGCGTGTGGAGAATAACTGCCAGAACTGTGGTTTCCCCCAGGTGCGCATCAATGGCTTGGAAGGTCCGTATTCGCAGATATTGATAAACAGCCGTCCCATCATCAGTGCATTGAGCGGTGTGTACGGATTGGAGCAAATCCCCGTGAACATGATTGAACGGGTAGAAGTGGTGCGTGGCGGAGGCTCTGCCCTGTTTGGCGCCAATGCTGTGGGAGGAACTATCAATATTATAACCAAAGACCCCATCAACAATTCCTTCCAGGTATCGAGCATGTTCTCCAATATGGACGGCAAGTCCTGGGAGCAATATATGGGTGGCAATGTGTCTCTGGTAGCCAAAGACAATTCTTACGGCATCGCCCTTTATGAGAGTTACCGCAACCGTAACCCATACGACCGCGATGGCGATGGCTTTTCCGAGCTGGGCAAGCTGAACATGAATACCTTCGGCTTCCGCGCCTATTACCGTCCTACGCATTTCAGCCGCATCAATCTGGAATACCATACCACTAACGAACTTCGTCGTGGAGGCAACAAATTCGATTTGCAGCCGCACGAGACGGACATCACCGAGCAGACCAAGCATATCATCAATAGCGGAGGCGTGAGCTATGATTTGTTCTGGAAAGAGTACAAACATAAGATTTCAGCTTACACCTCCATCCAGCACACCGACCGCAACAGTTACTATGGTGCCCAAAAGGACATGAATGCCTACGGCAAGACGAAAGACCTGACTTGGGTTGCCGGTGGCATGTATGTGGGCAATATGGACAACTGCTTCTTTGCTCCCGCTACCTTCACCGGCGGACTGGAATATCAGAACAACTCCCTGCACGACATTATGACCGGCTATCATCGTGACATGGAGCAGGATGTCCGCATTGCCAGCGCTTTCGTGCAGAATGAGTGGAAAATGAATGTACTGACCATGTTGGTCGGCGCCCGCCTGGACAAGCACAACCTGATTGACAAGCTTATTTTCAGTCCTCGCGTCAACCTGCTCTACAAGCCGACAGATGATTTTCAGGCACGCTTGACTTATTCTACCGGTTTCCGTGCTCCGCAGGCATACGATGAGGACTTGCACGTAACGGCAGTAGGCGGTAAGGGTGTCCAAATCAAACTGTCCGACAATCTGCGTGAAGAGCGTTCCAACAGTTACAGCGGTTCGGTAGACTGGACTGCCCATTTGGGGCACTGGCAGGCAAACATTCTGGTGGAAGGTTTCTATACAGACCTGCGCCATGTCTTTGTGCTCGAAGATATCGGCAAGAACGAAGTAGGGGATGTTATTAAGGAGCGCCGCAACGGAAACGGTGCACGTGTATATGGTGCCAATCTGGATGCGAAGATTGCCCATGGTAAGGAGGCGCAGTTCCAACTCGGATTTACGGCACAGCGCAGCCGCTATACCCATGAGGAAGCTTGGACAAAGGTGGACGGAAAAGACCTTACCACTAAGCGCATGCCCCGTACACCGGATTATTACGGGTACTTCACTTTCTCTTCCGCACCGGTAAAGAATTTTGATTTCTCTCTTTCCGGTACCTATACGGGAAAGATGATTGTTCCGCACTACGCACCGGAAGATGCTCCCGAGGGTGCCTTCTGTAATATCACTTCAGACCGCATGGAGCATACTCCCCAATTTCTGGATCTGAATGTGAAGTTGAACTATACGTTTGTGCTTCACGACCATATCAAGCTTCAGTTGAATACGGGTGTACAGAATATCTTTAACAGTTTCCAGAAAGACCTGGATAAAGGGGAATTCCGCGATGCGGGTTATTTCTACGGACCGACGCAGCCGAGAACCTTTTTTATCGGTTTCAAGATAATGAACTAAAAGTTTCCATTTAAGAATTTTTAGAGCTAAATTCCGCAAAATAGTCCTACATTTGTCGCCAAAGCACAAAAACCATGGATACTAAGAGAATACGGAATGTAGACATTTCCCAGATACATCATTTGCCGATGATTGATTTCATCGGCAATGATTTTGCTATTTTTAATGACATCAAGGATATGCCTTTGAGCTCTTATCCCACCCGTTTGAATGCTGCTTGCCTGACTGTCTGTTTGAAAGGGTGGTGCAAACTGGAACTCAACCTGCAGCAATGTGAAATGCGGGAAGGTATGTTGGGCATTATTCTTCCCGACCAGATTGTTCTGCAACGGGAACGCTCCGAAGATTTTTCCGGACTTTTCATTGCTGTTTCAAGGGATTTTATGGATATGGTGATACCTACCATGCAACAGCTTTTCCCTATGTTTTTCATGATTAAGGAGCGGCCCTTCGTTCACATCACTCCGGAGGAATCCCAATCGTTTCAGGAGTATCACTCTTTTCTTTGGAGCAAGGTGAAGCTGAAAGACAATCCTTTCCGTAAGGAAATCACTCAGGGGTTGCTGTTGGCCCTTTTTTATGAGATATATAATATCTATCAAGGACATGTCATCCAGGAACGCATTCCCAAAAGCAGGAAGGAAGACTTGTTCGAGCGCTTTATCCGTGCTATTTCCGAGTCCTATAAGGAAGAGCGCAGTGTGTCCTACTATGCTGATAAGATGTTCCTCACTGCCAAGCACCTTTCCACCGTAGTGAAGGAAATCAGCGGAAAGACGGCGGGCGAATGGATTGACAGTCTCGTCGTTTTGGAAGCCAAAGCCTTGTTGAAGTCTTCCGAGCTGAGCATTCAGGAAATTGCAGACGAGCTGCACTTTGCCAACCAGTCGTTCTTTGGCAAGTATTTCAAGCATCACACCGGTATGTCACCTAAAGAATATCGCCGGCAATAGGTTCAATGTGACGGAATAATGTTTATTTTTGCGGTAAAGATTTACCCCCAAAATAAACTATCATGGAAAAAAGAGAAATTGACCTTACTGTTTCCTGCTATGGAAAGGTGAAAGGAGTGAAGTATGACGTTGTCATCCTACCTTGGGGAGCTACGGAGCCCCATAATCTGCATCTGCCTTATCTCACTGATTGTATTCTGCCGCATGATATTGCCGTAGATGCGGCTGCACTGGCTTTGCAGAATTCCGGTGTACGCTGTATGGTGATGCCTCCCGTACCTTTCGGTGCACACAATCCGGGGCAGCGCGAACTTCCGTTCTGCATCCATACCCGCTATTCCACCCAGCAGGCCATTCTGGAAGACATAGTTGCCTCCCTCTATGCACAAGGCATGCGTAAGCTGATTATTCTCAGCGGTCATGGCGGCAACAACTTCAAGGGAATGATTCGTGACCTGGCGTTTGTGTATCCCGATTTTCTGATTATCGCTGCCGACTGGTTCAGCATCGTCCCTCCCAAAGACTACTTTGAGGCTGTTGTCGACGACCATGCCGGCGAGTCTGAGACTTCCGTTATGATGCATTACCATCCCGAGCTGGTGAATTTGGCTGAGGCCGGTGACGGGGAATCCAAACCGTTTGCCATTCCTTCCTTGAATGAAAAGGTTGGCTGGGCTCCTCGCCATTGGGATAAGGCTACAGTCGACAGCGGGGTAGGGAACCCCAAAAAAGCTTCTGCCGAGAAAGGAGAACGTTATATGAAACCGGTGGTGGAGAAGTTGTCGAAGCTCTTTACGGAAGTCGGTCAAGGAAGTCTGTATTGATGTACTTGGCTTCCGGCTATATATAAAAATAGGCAATAACCATTGTGGATATTGCCTATTTTTTTAGTGCACCCTAAAAACTAATCTCTTTACTCTTATAAAAACTAATCTTTCTCTATTTCGAGTACAAAATTAGAAGGTTTTTGCGGGTTATGAATTGACATAAGTCAAAAATCTCATTCGGATATTATTTTTTCAAACGTGCCCAAAAGCCCTTCTTTTTCTGCCGGACCGGTTCACTGTTTTCGCGAAACAGTTCTTCGTAGGTCAGCCCGTCATGTACCATGCGGTAGATGCTTCCCCAGTCAGGCAGTCCGCCCAGGTTGCGGTCATCGATAAAGAGATCGGCTTTTACTTTGCGTGAAAAACCGGTGTGTGCGATGTCTTCTTCCGGATAGTCCCGGTTGACGGCATAGAATTCCACACCCCGTTTCCTACACCATTCCACAGCTTCCTCCAGGAGCTTCCCTTCACGTACCGACCATAAAATCAGCCGGTGACGCTCGTTTATCAGCATCTTCAGCGTAGCGGTGGCAAAGGGAATTTCTTCTCCTATCTGGGGATAGCGGTGTTCTACAATGGTACCGTCAAAATCAACGGCTATGGTCATAAATGAATAGCTTTTATTGGTTTCAGACTGTGGAGAAAATTATCCTTGACCGCCTGTGGTGCCGCCTGAGTGCTGGCTGACCGGATTGTTTGAATATTCTTCCTGATGTCCCGTGTAGCTTTTCAACTCTACTTTTACGTCTTTGCTCTGGTTGCCTACCACTACTTTAAAGGTATATGTTTTCACGCGTACCATACGCTTGCTGCCATACAGCAGTACATGGTTGCCACTGACACTTGCAGTCAGCTTTTGTTCAATTTCATAAGAACCGTTCGTACCTCCCTCTTCAGTTTCAATGTAGTTGTTGATGTATGTGGCCAGTGCATCGGATGCTCCTGCAGCTTTCAGCGCTTCAGCCGGAGAAACGGTATAGTCCCATCCGTTCTTGATTTTAAGGGTCAGGGTGATGTTTTCCAGCGCATCGTAATCTCTGTTCTCAATCTTGATTACCTCGGCTTTTCCATTCACTTCGTTGTAGCCGTCTGCTACACTGGCGGCAGCTTGTTTGGTAAATTTCACTCTAGGTGAATATTTGCCGGCTATCTTCTCGCCTTGCGGAATGGTAATGATGTAATTGTTATTGTTGAATCCTACGGTTTTAGCAGCGGCTCTGGTTGCAGGCGCCTCGCTGGATTCCACTTCCATGTTTTCCGGATCAAAATAGCCCAGGTTGGCATCAGTCGACGGATTGGGAATGGCAATGATGATATCTTCCTTGGCAACAGCGTCAGCCGGCTCTGTCTTGATGGCTACGTTATTTACAGAAGCCTTTGATGCTTCCGGTTGTGTGGAAGTTGCCGGATTGGCCTCACGTGCCTCTTCAAACACGACGGCTGCAATCTTGGTGTTTTCTTCCGTACCTCCGGTGGGTATGTTGATGGTGGCGGCATTCTCCTTTTCCGGATTTTCTATTTTCGGGAGCCTCAATGGTGCTTCCGTCAGCCTCCTGCATCTCGCCGAATTCTATGGTTGTTGACATTTTTACATTTACCACCATCAGGCTGTGGTTGGCTGTTCCGTCTGTAAATTCTGCTGTGGCCTCGTAGTCATCATGTCCTTCAGCTGTTACAGTGAGCGTGTAGATGCCGGTTTTGTTCACAGTCAGTGAGTATACGCCTTTTGCATCGGTTGTGGCAGAGTATTCGCCGCTTTTTACGGTGGCTCCTGCCAATGGACCGTTGGCATCGGTAATGGTACCTGCAATGTAGTAGGCTGTTTGACTTCTTAGCGGGTCTTCCACTTCTTCATACTTCTTGTCGTCATCGTGGCAAGATGTAAGGACTGTTGTGCTGAAGGTCATTGCAAACATCAATGCACCTCCTAAAAATAAACTTTTCTTTTTCATAATTTTCGTCATTTGATAAAACTAATCTGTTTAAATTATACTTATTTCGATTTTTCTTTTGTAGTTCCTTTATAAGGAAATAGCGTATATAGTCCGGCTGGTAGAAGTTGCTGCTTCGGTTTTCGTTAGGGCGTGTACTGTAACTTTTTCCCAGTTGTTTTTCTATGTACTCTCCATCTGCCACCATGCCGTATGCCCATGCAAAGTAGTCAGCCGGTTTTACTCTGAAGAATCCTTTTCTACTCCATTTTTTCCCCGGCAGGGGGATGGCAAATGAAATCCTCCGTTTATCTCTCCGTCTGTACAAAGGGCATACAAGCCGATGGCATACTCTCCGAAGTGCCGCGTACAGTCTCCTCTCACTCCATAATCACCGTAAATATATCTTCCTGCTTTCAAGTCGAACTGCAAGTTGAGGCGTGGTTCGTAGTACGAAGCATTCAGCGAGGCATTGATACGCTGCTTTCTGCCTATATACCAGCCGTCTTCCCGGGTGATGGCGGAGAAACCGGTGGAGCCTGCCGTTCCGCCCAGTTCCCAGCGTCCGTTGTTGGTGCGGTATTTTATTTCCAGTTGTGCACCATATCTGTTGTTGGTGAAGTTACCCACCGTCATTTTCCCGAAGATGTTGTGCCTGAAGCGTACATCCTGCGATAGAGCTATGATTCCCGGTCTTATCCGTTTCATCTCTCCACTCAGATTGGTGGCTACGGGCAGTATCACTTGTGCAGTCATTTTTCCGCCTTTCCACAAAGCCATTTCTACTGCCGGATTCAGGTTGATGGCATACGTATACAGTTCGTCAAACGTATTGTTCTCTAAAAACAAATCGGGGTATATCACCAAATCCATCTTCCAGGCAGACGGCGCTTCTTCCTGACCGGCATTTTTCAATGCTTTCATGGCCGCATCCGTATCTACCGTAATTCCCATTTGCTGATATACTTGTGTCAGGCTGATTTCTCCGTTTCTGTATGCTGCCGTCAGTGTATCCGGCAGATTGATGCAAAGCCTGGGAATCCGGTTTTCCAGTACCACCAATTGCAAATCGCCCTTCGTCTTGCTTCCCAAGCAGGCATCTATGGCTTTGCCCACTCCGGTGTAGGTACTTCTATATACGTTGTTCTCAAAACTTACAGTGGTTACCCCTGGGGTCTGTGCACATCGTATATTTTCCATTCCGATGGCTTTCAGGCTCTCTGTCACTTGAGCATCTGCCATTGCAGAAATGCCACAGAACCATACTGCCAGTATCCACTTCAAACCGTTTTTTCTCTTGTTTTTCATCCTATTCTCCAATCCCTTATCTCTCTCTTAGTGCAACAACCTGCATTCATACCGTATTCCTCCCGATATGCTGTTGAATTCTCTGGTAAACACATGGATGGAGAGATGCCTCCATAATCTGGCGGCGGCTCCCACATTGAAACCTTCCGAATCATATTCGGCCATGACAGTCATTTCCCGGCAGAAAGCAGGGGAGTAGCTGATGCCTCCGAAAGGACCGTCTTGTATACTGTGTTTGTTCAGTGGCAGGTAATATCCGGCAGTCAGTGCTAGTCGGTCTCCTTTTGCGATGGAGAAGCCTTTGGTCAGTACGCCATATATGGTTGCAAAGTAGTTGGTTCCAGTGTCTTTGAAAGGGTCATTGGTACCTATGACTATTGCCGGATGATATTTTCCTTCCTTTATCGGACGTATACGTGCAGATAAAGAACGGTCTTGCCGGAAATATCCTTTCTTACCGTCATACCGGGTGGTTTTCAATAGCGTACACCGATAACTCAACTCCAGAAAAGATAAGAATGTGATGTTAACGAAATAATTTCCAGTGTTGAAGTTAAACGGTGTCATGCCGTTCGGAAGATAATTGCCGCCTCCCATAAAAGTACCGGCCTCCTGCATATCTGCTGTCGGGATGTTCAGCAGTCCGGTGTTGCCCATGGAATATTGGGCCTGTACTCCCATGCTGCAACCAAGCAGCAGTAGGAGCAGGCACCATTTTCTCATTTTCGTTTTCAGCATGTTTGGGAAGTGTTTTTACCATTCATTTGTGCCCTCATATAGAGTCTCTTCACAAATGCCATGTCATGTGTCACCATGATTTTCACCAATTTTTCAAAAGAAGTCTTGCGTGGATTCCAACCCAGCAGTGTCTTGGCTTTGGTCGGGTCACCCAGCAGTTGTTCCACTTCGGCAGGACGGAAGTATTTGGGATCCACTTCCACCAGCACTTTACCGGTTTTGGTATCAATGCCCTTTTCATTCACGCCTTCTCCTTCCCAACGTAGTTCCACACCGGTTTCATTGAAGGCAAGTGTAGTGAAATCACGTACGGTATGATATTCTCCGGTAGCTATGACAAAATCCTCCGGAGTGTCGTGCTGCAGAATCAGCCACATGCACTCCACGTAATCTTTGGCATATCCCCAGTCGCGCAGCGAATTCAAGTTACCCAGATATAACTTGTCCTGATACCCTTGGGCTATACGTGCAGCTGCCAGTGTAATTTTGCGTGTCACGAAGGTTTCTCCGCGCCGTTCGCTTTCGTGGTTGAAGAGAATGCCGTTTACGGCGAACATGCCGTAGCTTTCCCGGTAATTCTTCGTAATCCAGAAGCCATATTGCTTGGCCACACCATATGGACTGCGTGGGTAGAACGGGGTTGTCTCTTTCTGTGGTACCTCCTGCACCAGACCGAACAGTTCGGAAGTCGAAGCCTGATAGATTTTCGTTTTTTTCTCCAGTCCCAGGATACGTACTGCTTCCAGCATACGCAGGGTGCCTACGGCATCTGCTTCCGCAGTATACTCCGGCACATCGAATGATACTTTCACATGGCTTTGTGCCGCCAGATTGTAGATTTCGTCCGGCTGTACCTGCTGTATGATGCGGATAAGCGAGCTGCTGTCCGTCATGTCCCCGTAGTGCAGGTTTACGAGACGGTTCTTCTTCATGTCCCGTACCCATTCATCCAGATAAAGATGTTCTATGCGTCCGGTGTTGAACGATGACGAACGGCGCAGAATGCCGTGTACTTCATATCCTTTTTCAATTAAGAACTCGGCTAGGAACGATCCATCCTGACCGGTGATGCCTGAAATCAATGCTATTTTCTTATCCATGATTCGGGTTTTAAATCAGTTTTTATTTATGTTATGATGTAAATTTCTCTTTTGTGATATTCCATAAGAATAAGCAGTTCCCGATGATATATCTTCTCCACATTCTTTTGGGTTCCTTTATCAGCCGGTACAGCCATTCCAACCCGTGTTCCTGCCACCATACGGGAGCACGTTGCACGTTTTCAGCAAAGAAGTCGAACACAGCGCCAATAGTACCGATGGGACCGTTTACCTCCAGTTCTTTCAGGTGTGCATAAGTCCATTTCTCTTGTTTGGGAGCGGTCATGCCCACCCAGAGCAAATCCGGCTGTGCCTGGTTTACGGCGGCTATCATGGCTTGATTGTCTTCTTGGGTGAATTCCGGCTTGTAGGGTGGGGAATAAGTCTCTATCCGGATATTGGGATATAACCGGACGGCTTTTACCTTTATTTTCCTCAGGGTGTCTTCGCTACTTCCCAGAAAGAAGCAGGTTCCTCCTTTCCGGTTCAGTTTATTCATTTCGTACAGAAACAAGTCCCATCCCGCTGTGCGCTCTATCTTCTCATGTCTCAGGAGTTTGAATGCCAGTACAATGCTTGCTCCGTCCGGAATCAATGCGTCTCCCCTCAGCAAAGCTTCTGCAAAGGCAGGATCTTTCAATGCTGTGTTATACGAGTGCGCATTGATGGTGTTAATCAGCAGTTTGCCTTCGGGCAATGCGTCAAGCTCACTTCTGTGTCCCAGAAGCGAAATTGTCTTTAACTTCAACATGTATAAAAGGAATGATAATTTTCCGCAGAGTACGCTACGCTATCGCCTGTCACATGGAAAGGTATTTTGAACAGAACGATGTAATCATGTATGAAAACTGCGCAAATGTAAAGATTATGTGTGTAATATACAAGAGGAATGTGAAAAATGTAATTTAGTTGGTCTGATGATTGATGCAGATACCTTTCAGATACCATTCGTACAAACGGTGTATTCCTTCGTCTATTTCTATTTTATGATGCCATCCCAGGTTATGCAGTTTGGTCACATCCGTCAGTTTACGCAGTGTGCCATCCGGTTTCGAGGCATCCCATCGCAGCTCACCTTTGAATCCTATTTCGGCTATAATCTTTTCAGCCACTTCCTTTATGCTGAGTTCCTTTCCTGTGCCCACATTGATGTGGCAGTTGCGTATTTCTTTACTGTCCGGAGCATATGTGTCTTTAAAGTCTACATTCAGCAGTACATGTACACTGGCATCTGCCATTTCTTCGCTCCATAGGAATTCACGCAACGGTTTGCCGGTTCCCCACAAGGTGACCGCTTCCGGGGTTATTCCGAAGTTGGCAAGCTCTGCCAGAATCTCCTCGTTGCTATAGCTGCCGTTTACCCCTTTCACTGGACGCAGGTTGATGTCTTTGCGTACAGCATCCCAATCCCCTTCGTTGAGGCATTTGGCAAGGTAAATCTTGCGGATCATGGCAGGCAGTACATGGCTGTTTTCCAGGTGGAAGTTGTCGTTCGGTCCATATAGGTTGGTAGGCATCACGGCTATGTAATTGGTTCCGTATTGCAGGTTGAAGCTTTCACACATCTTCAGCCCGGCTATTTTGGCTATGGCATACGGCTCGTTGGTGTATTCCAGCGGAGAGGTCAGCAGCACTTCTTCCTTCATGGGCTGCGGAGCTTCACGCGGGTAGATGCAGGTGCTTCCCAAGAAGAGCAGCTTCTTTACTCCGTGACGGAAACTCTCGCCGATTACGTTCTGCTGGATTTGCAGATTCTGGTAGATAAAGTCCGCCCGGTATTGCAGGTTTGCCATAATGCCACCCACATGGGCGGCAGCCAGTACCACCGCTTCCGGTCGTTCTTCATCGAAGAATTTCTTTACGGCGGTTCCGTCCAGCAAATCCAGTTCTTTGTGTGAGCGTCCTACTAAGTTTGTGTAACCTCTTTGTTGCAGGTTGTTCCAGATGGCGGAACCTACTAAACCACGATGCCCTGCTATAAAAATCTTTGCATTTTTTTCTAACATGACTAATACCCTAGTTATAAAATTAATTTTTTCTATTTACTTCTTGTATGAAGCTATACATTCTTTTAAAATATCTTTCATCCGGTTCTCAAACTTTTCCAAAGTGAATTCCCTTTGAAATTTTCTTTACCGGCTTTACCCATTTCAGCACATATCATGGGATGGTCTATTAAATATTCTATCTTTTCTGCCAGCTGTTGCGGACTATGTTTTTCCACGATAAATCCGGTTTTGCCTTCCTCTATGATACCGGGTATTCCTCCCTCGTTTGTGCTGATGCAGGGGATGCTTTGTTCCATGGCTTCCAATAGCACCAATGGGAAACATTCATTATCGTAATAGGTAGGAAAAACAAATATATCGGCTTTTTGCAGAAATGCGTCTTTTTCATTATCATATTTTGCTCCATGGGCAAATACACATTCTTTAAGGTTCTGTTTGTTTATTACGTCTTTAAACCTATCTTCTGTAATATTACTCCATTTTCCTACAAAATGGCATTTTATAGGCTTTCCTTTTTTTTGTAATATCGCACACGCTTCTACTAAATCCCATACACCTTTTTCTTTTATCATATTTGACAAAAATAGAATGTTAAATTCTTTTTGAGGAGCTGTAGGTAGATTTTCATGGGTAGGTATTCCATTGGGGCAGATATAAACGTCTTTGTAATTTACGTATTTCTTTATGTCTTGATATAAATTTTCTATCAATAGAATAACTTTCAGATTTTTGAAAAAAGTGCTATATAATAGATTATCAAAATATCTATTTTGTCTGGTAGCTATGCCTTTGTTGTGATAATGTACAACGATGTTTTGTCTCATCATTTTTAAAAGCATAACTACAAAAAAATCTTTGTAGAAAGCACCACCTTTTGCGTTAGGAGTTACATAACAAAGTTGTGGCACTATTAATTTTGTTTGTTTCCTAATTTGTTTTAGTTGCTTATAGAACTCTTTCAGTTTTCTTATTCCTCCTTTACCAATATCATCCAGATCTTTTGCTAATGCAAGATTTAGATAATGACATTCAAAGGCATTATTTATAATTTTACTGTCATGTATGTATTTTCCTACCATGGATGCACCATGTACTGGTGGAGGCATGTGGAGGATAAATAGGACTTTGCTATATTTTGTAGATTTGTTCATATTCAAATTGCATTTTTTCTATAGAAAAATTTGTTTTCGCATACCCGTATGCTATGCTTGCGTATTCCTCATAATACGTTGTGTCTTCTAAGGATAAAATTAGTCTGATAAAATCATCCACTTTGTTGTCATTTACTTTTAAAGGCCATGTTTCAGGCAATGTGTCTTTTAAACCGGGGCAGCTATTGATAATGGTCGGCGTGTGTGCCAAACTTGCCTCGATAGGCATTAAGGCAAGGCCTTCGTGATTTGAGGGCATAAATAAATAATCAAAATCTCCTATGTATTGGTTCAGTCCGAAAATCTTGTCATAAAGAGATGCATTAGATAGTGGCTCTAAAGCCTTGTGTACTTTCTCTTTCATTGAGCCATTTCCCACAACGTGAAAGTAAAACTTAGGATTGTCTTTTAATGCTTTTACGACTTCTATCAGCTGATCTACTCCTTTTTGATATTCCAATCTGCCGGCAAATAAGATATTTATTTTGTCCGCTATGATGTGGTTGAATTTTTTCTGTTCTACAGATTGCAATCCATTGAATATGATTTGTGGTGTCTCTCCATAAATATGCTGATAACATTGTTGTGTTGACTCGCTGATGGCTATATTGGCATGCTTTTTAGAATAAAAATATTCAACTTTTTTGCCTATTTGGGCCCATTGATTCCATAGCTCTGTGTTGTGGATTGTTCGTACATATTTTATGGATGGAAACATCCAACCGAATATTTTGTTCCATAAGTATATGCTGAGGTCTGGAATTTCTGTATGTGTATGGATTACTTGTGGTTTCCATTTTAGTGACAGATATACAAACCATAGAGGAAACAATAAAATAGCGATTTTATTGTTTGTAATATGCGAACGGTGGAAACAAATACCGCAATCATGCAGTTCTTTAATGAAAGCCTGGCTGAATTCTCCGTTTCCACGTACTACTTCCACAAGATGATATTCCATCCCTGTAGTTTGTGACTTGGCAATGTTGACAGCTACTCTTTCTGCCCCTCCTATATCAAAATGAGTGATAATGTGGAATATACGCATATATTAGTAGTTTTAGTGTTGTATATAATCCAAAAACTTTTTAGCGGTTGATTCCCATGTAAAATATTCTATGATTCGTTTTCGTGCATTTTGAACTTTTTTACCGGAGAGTATTGTTTGGGCTATTTCTTCCACTGAGTTGCATAGGAACCCACTTCTCCCGTTTTCTATGATACAGTCTGGGCCGGGTGCATGTCGCGCTACTATTGTTACATTATGGTACATTGCTTCAAGAATTGCCATTCCGAAAATTTCATTGGGGTTGAAATTTATCACATAATCAGCAACTTCATAATATGCATGGATTTTTTCATTTGGAAGTTTCCCTATGAATAATATATTGCTATATTTCTCACTTGACTTTAATTTGGCCATATATTCCTCTGTTTGCATCCAAAGGGCTCCTGCATGCACTAATAAGTATTTGTCTCCTAATCTTTCTGCTAAGGGAAAAATATCCATCGGATGCTTGTCCGGTCTTAATGCACACACCAAGAATACGATACTTTTATCTTCAGGTAATTTCAGTTCTGCCCTTTGTCGCTCTTTAGAGCTTGTCGCCAATGGAATAATGTCTGTGTCTAAGCCTACAGGAGCCCATTCTGCACTTGTCACCCCTTTTTGTTTTAATTCATTTACTACAGCTGGAGTTTTACAAAAGACTTTTGTTTTTCTGAATGCGGAAAAGTTTCTGCTGCTTAACTTGTCCATTATCCAGCGTGAAATTGCTCTAGGCGAAGAGCTATGTACTGTACCTACGTAGCAATAATGTTTCAGACCGTGTTTTAGGCAGAAGCTCACGGCTTCCGGTACACAAAGCAAGTTGTCGCTTTGCAAGTGATACACATCGATGCCAAGTGTTAGTAGTAATGAAAAATCAGGCCATACGTGATGTACAAACTTTCTTTTATAGGGCAAATACACTTTCTTAATATTGGAGGTCGTGTTTACTTCCGTTCCGCAGCGCCTGTCTTTGGGAGACATCCAGTACACAATCGTTGTTTGGTGTCCCATTTGTTCCAAGGCTTTTGCCAATCCGATTTCTTGGATGTTATAACTTCTGGTAGTCCATTCCCCATAGTCTAAATGAATATATCCAATGTTCATTTGTTTCAAAGTTTATAACGCTTTAGTAGATGTTTAAAATGCATCATAATGTTGCAATACAGAGCTATGCCTCTTGAGTATTTCTTTTTAAGAAGCCACAATTCTATTCTGTGCAGTATGCCTTGAGGAATAAAATGCATCATAGCTGTATAGTAAGGTTGGGAATAGACAGCAGCTTCAATGTCTTTACTTTTTAAGTTTTGGCTTTTATAATTAGAAATTAAATCAATAATCCAGCGTGTCCATCTGCGTTGAAAAATATTCGTTGTTTCTTTGGGAAAGTTTTGTAAATTAAAAACATTACTTATATTCGTAAATACTATTTGGTAGTCCAATCCATGCTGTAGAGCCCGTTTTCCTGTAGCGCTGTTTAAGTTTTGTCTATAATAATATACAGGTGTATTTATAGCCATAAAATTGTGTATGTATTGATAATAAGCAAGCGAAAACATAAAATCCTCACACGTTTTCATACTTTCATTAAAACGGATGTGATGTGTTTCTATAATATTTCTATTAAAAACTGCACAGCATACTGATAATGATACTATTTCTAAATTTACAGCCTCTTGATATAAGCTATGGATGCTATGGTACATTCTGTTTGACAATCTAAATCTGCCTTTTTCTTGTTTGGCATTATTTATCCAACGAATATAATTATATATAGCGAAATCCGGATGGCTATCTATTATGTCTTTGATGATTTTTAAATAGTTGCTGGCTACAAAATCATCGCTATCGATAAATGAGACATATTGTCCTTTAGCTTTGCTAAGTCCGTAGTTTCTAGCCTTGCTTACACCTCCGTTTAGAATATGAAAGCATTTTACTCTTGTGTCTTTTTGTGAATATTCATTGCAAATTTTTCCAGAATCATCCGTTGAGCCGTCGTCTATTAGCAGTAATTCAAAAAGAATATCATTTTGGCATAAGATGCTCTCAATACATTCTTTTAAATATTGAGAGGTATTATATACGGGAATGATGATGCTATGGAGTAACATGGCCTTTATAATATATGTTGGTAGAACGTAGAATAAATGTCAATAGTTGTGTAAGGCTTTTCTATTTAGATTCGTTGTGATGCACTTTTTTAGTTTTTGCAATCCTATATGTACCCATATCCATTTACTTAATTTCCAATACCATTTTTTTCGGCGGTCAAGCTTTTGTTTGGCTTCATCAGGAAGCCACGATCCCATATATAAATGTACAGTAGTGGTATTGGAAGTTTTATCCCAGTTTCCAAAAAAAGTCCATTGCATTAAAGTATGTACGTGGATATATATGTACATCTCCTATCAATTGTTCGCTATTATCTGTTTTTAATCTATATTTCTCTGCTAAATAATTGGTGACTATTACTACATTGGAGGTGTTTTGTGTGATAATATCCATAGAAAATGGTTGGTTATAGTACTCTAAAAGTTCAGCTATTATGTGATGCTTAGGAGGAAATCCCATTACTCCCATTGATAATACTTTTCCATCTTCAAATCCCATAAAAGCGATATCTTTTTCAACAAATGGATTTAGACTCTTTTCCATTTTTTCATCTGTATCCAAGTAAATTCCACCATTTTTATAAAGTGCTATTAGGCGTACATAGTCTGCAACAAAAGCATATTTCTTGTTTTCATAAGCTCCTTTGCACCATTCGCTACTATTTATGTCAAAATTTTCTTCATTCCAAAGTTTAAACTCATAATCGGGAAGATGCTCTTTCCATGATTTAATACATTTTTGTACCAATGGAGGCATCTCCTTTCCTCCAAACCAACAGTAGTGGATTATTTTAGGAATCATAATTTTAACTATAATATTTTGTGTGTTCTAATCCTCTCTTTGAAATCACTTTTCCCGGATTGCCTACTACTACCGAGTTATCAGGAATATCTGTTACCACAATAGCTCCGCTACCAATCATCACATTATTCCCAATAGTAATATTCCCAATTACTTTAGCTCCAGAGGCTATCACGACATTATTTCCAATATGAGGTGCACCACCTTTAGGACCGCGTACACTACCTACTGTTACACCATGGTAGATGGTACAGTTGTCCCCAATTATAGCTGAACCGTTGATGACAATGCATGAATAATGTGGAAACATTAGTGCTTTACCTATTTTTGTACCAAATCCAATTTGAATACCTGTGAGATATTGATTGTGCTTATGAATAAGCTGGACGCACCTTAAACAGAATTTAGCCATAAAGTGGTGTTTAGTTATTAGATAGGAACCAATTCTAAACCAAAAGGTGATTCGAAATGACGCATTAAATAGAAGCGATTTTACCCCCCCCATTTATTAATATTTGTTAACCTTTCCAGGTCGGATACAATAAGACTTTTGCATTCTTTCCAGATCATAATTTGTAATAGTTTTTGTTTTATACTTTGAATAAATCCTTTTGTGCAGTTACAAAAGGCAGAAATCTTTTCATTAGAGGTATAATGATTGAATATGAAGCTAAAGTAATGCATACTGTACACCAATAAGCTCTGTCGTGGTTACTGATAATCTTGTTGATGATAAGCGATACGACGGCTAATAGCAGAAGATGGGTAACCAATAACATAATTGAATATCTTCCTATATAGCTTATAAATGGTATTTTTACTATAGCTTTTGATATAAACAGTACACACAAAGTTCCTGTTATTCCGGAAACATAAAAAGCTATAGGATGTACATCGAACTTATTTTCTATATACATAAGGTTTCCTCCGGAAAGTAGGTAAGTAATACCACCAGACATAAGTACAAATAATATCCAATACTTATCCCATTTATTAGGTTCGAGTATGTGGGTATATTTCCTGAAAATGTACCCAATGGCAAAGAACGGGAGCACTGTCATACTAGTGTCAATAAATATCTGGATATTGACATTATTCCTTCCCATAAAGAATCCTATTATACCAATTATAAATAAGATACATATAAGTGTGGCTATTTTGAAGCACTTTGTATATTTTTCTATAAAAATCAAACAAAAATAAAAAATGATATTGGTTTCAAACAAACTTAACAAGAACCATAAAGGGATATTTGTGAATTTCTCATTATAAAAATCAATGAAACTATGCCATCCTATGACAGACTTGATTCCCATATCTACATTTAATTCTTGTAGAATGAATGGTACAATCACTCCTGTACAAAAATAGAAAAAGAAAAAGGGTATCAATAATTTGTTCGCTTTTCTGATAGCAAAATTAAAAAATCCATTATATGGTTTGAAGAATAGTCCTGATAAGAAGTAGTATAATGGCATGCGGAAAGTGTTACCAACCATTGTGTTGAATTCATATCCAATGTGATAGAAATATATGTCACAGTGGAACAATACAACAAGGATAATACAAAAACCTTTAGCTAAATCAATATATTCTTTTCTCCCCCCCCTGGTGTATCTTATTTTTACTATTTATCATAATCTTTGTCTGTTTATTACATTAAAGTGTAGCTTATTTATGTTTGCTTTACCTGCTTTTATCCAAAGATTTGGCCAAATACAACGGAGATGAATTGTGAAATAATGCTTCAGTGCAATACAGAATCCATAATGTCTGTTCTCTAAATGAAATATTTCCATTGGAGGCATTCCATTGGGGCGGTACATAAGTTTCCAACGCTTCTTTAGCGGTATTTCTGGGTCGCACCAGGCATCAATGTGTTCATGCGCATCACATTCGCCAAGTGGATGTCCTACCTGCCATAATTCTATTCCAGCTTTACGGGCGCGCAGCCCGTAATCAAAATCACCGCGCGCATGTGTATAGTAGGGGTCAAGTGTCCCCAATTTCTTGTACACGCTGTGAGGAACCAATACTATATTTCCATTCATCATAATTACTGGCACAGGGCTGTCATCAGAAGATGGGCGTGCCACTTTTCCAGTTTTATCTCTGCCTCCATACGTTAGTTTGCTACGTGTCTGAGTATCCACTGTAGACCCAAGTACGATGGTTCTGTTTTTTTTCAATAGGCTTACACGAAGCAAAGATGCGATACAGTCTTTGTATATGAAGGTGTCATCGTTTAGCCAAAGGTAATAATCATAGTTGCATCCATTTCGTTTTTTTTCCTCGGCCATTTTCCATGCTTCTATCATACCGCGATTCCAGAATACTCCATCTACGGTTTTGATGTTAACATGGGGAAACTGTGTTTTTACGCTTTCTACAGTTCCGTCAGTAGAACCTCCGTCCACTATATAAATGTCAAACTTAGTGTCAGCTGGAAGTGATTGTGCTGTTATGTTGCGCAGGCACTTTATGGTTTTCTCCTTACGGTTAAATACAGTCAAAAGTATGGCTATATGGTTCATATTGCAATTGATAAAGGGGAATATATTATGGCTTAATTTTATGATAAATATATCGTATAAACCATTGTAGGTTCAATCGAGGTGATTTGTGTAGGAAAATTATAGGTTTATACTTATCATTTGGGTGTATAGGTACTTTGTAGGCATAGAATGCTGATTTATAAGTTTCGGGGTACTTTCCGCGTTGACTGATATCTCGGTGGGGAGCAATTTCATACTTTTTGCAGAGTAATGAGAAAATGCTTTGATCCTCGCGATGGGCAACGAATGATTCTCCGAAATCTTTTTTTGCTGTATCGAATTTGCCTAATCCTGCCGGTGATAACAACTCCAAATCACAACAGAACGATAACCATTCTGCCATAAACTTACGGGTAGTAGGCGTTACAAGGAAACAGAAGTAAGTTGCAATGATTTGATTACTTGTTTTATACTTTTCCTCCGTAAGTTCCAATTTTTCAAAACATAATGGTTTAGTAAAGCAGGATTCAAGTAATGGGATATCACAAACAAATAGTGGCTGTCTTTTGGAAATGATTGTTACTATTTTTTTAATGCTTCGTGTAAAAAAAGAACCCGAATCACAATAAAATATAATGTCTCCGTTATTACAGTTTTCCAATACCTTATTCACGAAATAAGGTTTCCAAAGCCATAAGCCGTTTCCTCTCTTTTGCGATAGGATGTCGTGATATAGTATGGCAAACGATGGGTCTATGTCGTGAGGAGAAAATTCATATACTTTATCAAATTTGGCAATATATTTACCAGTTAATGTATTCCATTTACGGGCGGGCTCATATTGCTTGTCTGCGTAGTTTATAAGAATTTTCATTTATATAGTCCTTTTTCTTTCATTTCTAGGATAGATGCATCATACATATCTGCTTGTATCTCTTGTGTATTTACCCATTTACAGAATTCGCCTATACCATCAGAAAAGCTCCATTTGGGTTCGTATCCTAATATAGTACGTGCTAATGTTATATTGGCATAATTATGTCTGATATCTCCTAAACGATAATTTCCTGATATTGTGATGGGAACATTCATATTGTATTTTTCGCACAGTGTATGTGCCACTGTAAGGACATCGGTGCTGATTCCTGTACCGATATTGAAAGCGTGACCGGCAGCTTCTTTGGTTTCAAGGCCTAAAATAGTTGCATCTACTACATCCTCGATGAATACAAAATCTCTTGTCTCTTTTCCATCTTCAAAAATATTGATTTCATTTCCATTTTTTATTCTGGTTGAGAATATGGAAAGAATTCCTGTATATGGATTGGAGAGTGATTGCCCCGGACCGTATACATTTTGGTACCTGTATGAAACAGCATCAATGCCAATGGAAGGGCATACCAAATGTACCAATTGGCCTTGTACTTGTTTGGTTATGCCGTATACGGAAGAGGGATGTATCTTCGAGTCTTCAGTGGTAGCCACTAATTGCAGTTTTCCGGCATTAGGATAAGTACATTCAAATTCTCCTTTGCACATATTCTCGTCTAAACGTTCTTCCGGATAAACATCTTTTTCCAATAGTGGGCTATAGTATTTGCCTTCTCCATAGATGGCACGACTTTCAGCTACAATAACGCGCTTTACGTTGTGCTTGGCATTGGTCAAAATATCAAGCATTAACGCTGTTCCACCGATATTAGTATTTACATATTTTTCTATTTCATACATAGACTGCCCTGTACCGGTCTCTGCTGCCAAGTGAATAATGGCTTCTTGACCATCAATGGCTTTTAGCCAATCTTCCCGTGATGTGACACTTCCTTTGATGAACTTGACTTTATCTTTTATAGATAGATAAAGAGGGGATGTCTCTTCCGGTTTTTGTCCGTGTATTTGCTCAGACAAAGAGTCTAATACAGTCACGTTAACTCCTTTGTCAACTAACTTTGATGCAATGTTAGAGCCGATGAAACCAGCTCCGCCTGTAATCAAGACATTCTTAAATGTAAGTTTCATATTTGTTGTATTTTAAAAGTCTCCTAGTAGGATTTTTCTAGTATAATGGTTATACCTAAGTAAGGATGCAATTGATAGAGATAGTATGATTATTAATGCTGATATTAATATTGAAAATAACATAAGAGGATAGTCATTGCTCCACAAATGTTTATTGAAAAAGTCTTTTATGAGTTTTATAAAAATGAAATGTATGGTATATATGCAAAGTGTATATTTCCCATAATGAATAAGTTTTTTTATAAGGATGTTGTTTTTAAAATACTTTGTGATTAATATGCAACCATATATTATTGATAAACTTCCAGTTACAGCAATTGCAAATCGAAATATGGCTATGTGTGATATCGGTATTATAGAACTGAATTTGTGAAAGCGAATAGGAGTAATATAAACAGAATCCTCAAAAGTCCAATGTTGATATAGGATTATGTAAATCATTAATATAGGTAATACTAATTGCCAAGTTAGATATTTATTATGTTTATTCAACCAATATCCTATAGCTAAGAAAGGCATTAAAAAATTAATCTTTACAAAGTAACAGTATGGTGTGAAATAGGTTATTATACATGCCACCGTAAATACAATAAGGTTATTGGTAGTGATTTTTGTAATAATGGCTAATATGCAGAAGCAGAAAAATAGGCAGCTTAAAAACCAATATGATTCTAATGATGCTTTTACTTCAGGTATTTCTCTAAATAGGCAACATTGGATTATATACCAAGAAAAAGCGGGTACCATTAGATGCTTAAATTTCGAAAAACAAGATGTTGTAATTTTATCAGTTCTCATTCTTTTAGGGTTGATAAAATAGCCGCTTAATATCATAAATAGGGGCATATGAAAAGATATAGTGCCTATGAAGAAACTGTTTTTCAAGGCTTCATCGGGAGCAATGCTTTGAATTGTATGATCATAGCATACAATTATCATTGTTATGATTTTGCATAAATCAATCCATTCTATTCTTTTTTTCATTTATGCTGTCTTACTAATTCTGTACTTTGCTGTCCATTCATACTAATCACCTTTGCAGGGATTCCGGCTACTATGCTGTTTGATGGCATATCATGAGTAACTACAGCATTGGCTCCCACAAAAACATTATCTCCAAGAGTTACAGAACCTAGAATTTTACTTCCTGGTCCCAACACACAATTATTTCCAATAGAGGGTACGCCAGCATTGCTTCCTCCCATTTTTAGAGCTGTAGTTACGCCATGAAATATGGTACAATTATGTCCTATTTGGGTTGCTCCATTAATAATGATACATGAAAAATGATTAAAGCTTAATCCTCCTTTTACGGGGGTACCTAATGGCATCTGAATTCCAAATTTAAACATGTAATGCCGATGCATCATCCATGAAAGGATATAGATAGGTAGTACTCTTTTCTTTCCTTTTGACCAGCTGCCCAATCTGAACCAAAAACAAAATTTGAATGAATTGTTGGTAATTAAATATCTTAGGATATATAAGTATTCGGATATTTTTCCATGTGGCTGTTGTGTCAGCACCTTACGGAAATCTTCGTGTATTAATTGGCGGCATGTTTTGAAGCTCATACTTGCATTATTGGGTGATTCGGATAAAGTCATTCATTATATAGGAAGCGGTGGTTCGTGCATTATATTCTCCTTCTGTCAACTTTTTAGCATGTTTGCTCATTGTTTCTATGACTTCCGGATGTTGCTTTAGGTAAATGATTTTTTCTTTCCATGCTTCGACATCGTAAGGTTCTATTAAATAGCCGATGCATTCTTTTTCTAAATCTATGTGTATATCGGGGTTATGTGTCATTAGGATTGGAATGTAGTAGGGCAATGCTTCTATTATATTGGTGTAGCCTACTCCATATTTTCTTCTCTCACAAGGAATAGCCAATATGGATGCTTGACCTTGTTGTTGCATAATGTACTCATATTCATTGTTTATATGCAGGTCTTCCATAAATGTGAATTTTATGTATTGACTGTTTTTGAACTTTTCCGCTGCTTTTATATTGCTTTCGTGGCGGCGGGTAATGATATGGCAGTTTGTCTGAGTTTGCTCGCAGGCTTCACTGAGTGTTTGGTAATCTCTGCTATCCTTTCCTGTAGCCATTACCAGAAAATTGTCTTTTTGGGGAATAAGATATTTTTGATACCATTCGACTTCTGTTCCTCTGCTCAGTGTTGTTATTTGGCAATCTTTTACAATATTATGACTCAGTGCATGCCGTGTATGGTTATCAAACATCATGTAAATTCTGTCTATTCCTTTCCAATAAAAGAACTTGATAAACCAATTTTTAATAGGGTTGGAATATTCTTTACAGTAAGTATATTTCCATGCAACTATTTTACATTTTAGGATTCCGATTCGTTTTAAAACTACCAACTTGCCGAGACCTTGCAGGGCGCCTAGATACAGAATATCAGGATTGATATCTTTTATTGTTTTTACTAAGGCGATTAGAACCTGAATGCTATTGCCTTTTTGTAAAGATAATGGATTTAGCAAGTACACATCTATTAAATTGCTATTCATTATGCTTTTAATGTAATATGTAAAATTATCAGGTTTTTCTAAGATTTCTTTTTGATTATATTTTGTAATATATAATACTTTAATCTTTGATGACATATTATAAAATAAAGTATATTGTAATTTAATTTACCAATAGCATGCCCCTTCTACATTAGCCGCATTCGAAGGTCGCTCTGATTCTGATGGATAAACCCAAAATTCATTCATTAAATTGTTGTAATAGTTTTCCTTTAAGAATGGAAGGAATACCTTACCATAATAAGGGTTGATCCAACGTTTTCCTTTGATTCCAAATAGTAATTGTAAAGCTCCACCTAAGTGTACTGCTTTTTTTCCTGTCCGTTTTACATGAGCAGCTAAGGGGAATCCGTATGCTCCACATCCAATGAGTGCAATGTCATAATCTCGTTTATCAATTTCATCTTTCATATATTCTAATGCATCGAACCAGGTATTGAAAGGACTTTGCCCGCCAAGACTTTGAACAGCCTTAATTGTTTCTAGTTGAAATTCAGGTAGTACATCTGGATTTTTGAATAATAATGTTCTTTTTTGTTCATATTGATGTTGTATTGTTTCAGCAAAAGGGTGTATGACTAATACCTTTTTCCCCTTAAGAACTCTTGACCATGGATGTTTTGCATGGTATGGTTCTAAAAGTAGTAATTGTATAGTCTTTACTTTGTTTATATCAATAAGTCTACGTTCTTCTATACGCCATGAACCTAATATGTCAACATGTTTTGAATCTTCGATCATTAATTCTCCAAATCTTTCTAAATTTAGTTCTGTAAGTGGAAAAAAACCAGAAAGATGTTGCATGTTGTATATGCCAATCTGATTCCACCAAAATTGGGGTATTTTATCTGTGATATAATCTATAATGTTATGCTTATATTTTTTTATCCCTAAATAGTTATTTACGCATAATATTTCTGTACTTCCATATCGAGCAACCATTGAAGGTGAATCTGATTTTAGTTGTTGATATATAATGTTGGACGCCTTCTCAGGATCCATTATGCTGTCAATCGGTTTTAGGTATGAGCCATAATGGTTAACGTAAAGTCGATGTGTTCCGCGTAGAATTTTATCTGTTAAATAGTTCATTGTTTTATGATATTTTATTTATATATACTTCTTGATGCTTTTAAAAGTATTTGATGATAAATGTTTTTGTTATAAAGTCAATATATTTTCACAGGCGAGTACGATCTTAATAACTCTTGTTGGATTTCCTGAGTCTGGTGAGCACTATTCAATAAATGGTATGTTGGTATAATGATGATTACCTGTGATGACCTTTTAGTTTTGGTGCTACAATTATTTTTAATTCAAAGATGTAGCTTCACTTTTATTTCTTTCAATAATGACATAGATGCCGATAATATGATTTTTCTTTCTTTAGGCGAAAACACAAATCCCCAACAACATGAAATAATAAATATTATCGTAGTAGTACATAAAATGATAACTAAACGCAAAAATGATTCATCCATATATACTGTAATTATCCCACTGATTGATAATGTAGAGATTGTTATTAGTAGTATAGGATATATTATAATTTTGAAAAAAAATCAGCATATTGCATTCCGCAATTTTTATGTGCATAATATAGAATGATGAGACTGCCTATTCCATTCCATGTAAATATCCATATGATATAAAACCAATAAGGTGAAAATCCTAAATGAAAAAAAGAAATAGACTAATAGGTAATGGCAGGAAATATGAACATCCACGAAGTATCGAATAATATTTTATCCGTCCTTCTGCATTGATGGCACTTGTTAATGTGATAGTTAATTGGTCTAACATATTTCTTGTTATTTCAAATCTAAAGAAACATACACTCCATTCCGGAACATTTTTTAGCCATAGTTGGAGTATATAAGGGGTTTCAATAATAAAAGGAAAGGCAAAAAAGGCGATGATGAGAAAAGACATTTTTGAACTGAATAATGAAATACGCATCATATTAGTTATGTCATTACTGCCGGCCTTTTTCCCAATAATAGGGTTGATTGCCATTAGCATAGTACGTGAAAACACCATTAGCTGACCGGATATTTGGTTGGCTACCCCTTGAGCTGCACTTAATATTGTACCGAAGAACGAATTTAATACAATTCCCATCCCGTATTGTGCAAACATCGAAGAAGAGGAGTTTATAAATCCCCAACCAGCAAATGAAGTCATTTCTTTCATTAGTTCTTTATTGTGATATTTGTGGATGCTGTATGTACATTCTGAGTAATTCCGATGGCAATAAATTTGAAGAATAATCATGAATATTAATGAGACAAAGGTTGTGAGGATACCATATAGAATTAATTTATCTGTATATACATGGACTACTATTAATGCTATAACTAACTTCATAAGTGTTTGAAAAACGCCTATAATACTTAGATACCGCATGTTTTCATGAGCATTGATAATAGCATTATAAGGTACGGTCTGGATGGTTAATACTGTCGATAAAAGCATTAACTGATAAATCCATTTGGCTGAAGGAATTCGATCAGAAGGAATATTTAATATACCATCAAAGAAGAAAAAATAGGCTATCTCGAAAATGATAACCATCAATAATGATAATAGAAAATGGATACTTATACTTACAGTGAAAATACTTTTTTGTTTTTCGGGTTTTCCTTCTCCTTCTGCATAATTAATAAAGCGTTGGGTGGTGGTTGACATGGCTGCATTTAAGAACCCTAACATACCGATTGCTCCTCCGATAATGCAGAATATGCCAAAATCGGAGCTTCCGTGCATTGAGAATTAGACGGGTGGAATAGAGGGAAACAAACATGGATAGTCCCATGCTAAAATATAGATATCCGCTATTCTTCAATACTCTGTTAGCAACTTCTGACATAGGATGTATTTGTTTTTTTTAAGCTGTTAGCTATGAAGTAAGGATATAACATCATGGTAAAGAGAGCAACATTCATAATGTGGGGCTGGCTTAATCCCATATTTAAGACTAATAAAATTCGTACCATAATGTCCCAGATACTCTTATTATACTTAAATACTTGATGGAAACAAAAGCCAAATAATATGGAAAATGACATTATTCCTACGGCGAGAAGTAGGAAGAGAAAACCAGCACATCCTTCCACTCCCATATTATGTAATTCGTCATAACCAACTCCAATCAAGGTGATAGGGTGGTTGTATACGGTAGTCAATACGCTACTTATACTTATTGTACGTGCACCACCGGAATTAAGAGAGAAATCCAATTGACCATTTGCGTAAATTTTGTGGAATACAACTGTGTTCATGAATTCATTACCGAGTTTTGTCATTGACATAAAAAGCATAGTGCCGATAATCGTAATTATAATAGCGTATTTCATTCGTTTGTCTATTGTTTTTAAGGAATGCAATAGGTAACAGAAAACCAATATTACTATTCCGATATAACCGCTTGTAGAAAGAGTTGTAATCAAGGCAAGGAAGAACACGATTATATATCGTATTCGCTCTTTAGCTTCAAAAAGGCGAGGATGGAACATGATGAAGTATAAAGCAGAGGAAAGCACACATTGATATTGCCCAGGTTCGCTGAACGGACCACAATTTCTGTCACTGTGTAAAGTCACAAAACGGTATAAAAATCCTCCGTAACTGTACACTTCTCCTCCTCTAAAAAATGAAGTGTACAGATGTGGAAATATGCTTGAAAATGAATTGAAGCCATATATACGCGTGATAGTAAAGAGGATGATACTGATTAAAGCAATATAAAAAATGAGTTTGATAAATCTTTGTAGGTAGTTGGCCGGATCTATTTTGTAGGTGGCGTATATGATTAATGGTATAGAAGTCACACTGAGTGCTGTACCTAAACTTAATGTAGAGCCTATTATGACTAGAAGCATTGAAAAAAACAAGCATCCGATGAAAAGTAAATATTGCTTTTGAAGATGAAATAATGTCTTTTTCTTCAATACATAGTATATTCCCATTAATAGTGTCAATATGATGAAATTATCATTCCCTATATAGGCGGGTAAGGCCATTCCTGCGGAGGATATCATTATGTATATATAGAGGTATTGAATGATACAGGTTGTATATTTATGAATATAATTCATCGGATTTTATAAGGAGTGTTTATCACTTTTTCAAAAAATAGTTTCTTAATCTCTTCTAAAAATATCCCTCGTATAAACTTTCTCTTTCACCTCTTCCAGGCAGATGTCATACCTATTGGCGATAATCGCATCACTCTGTAGTTTGAATTCATCCAGATTATTCATTACTCTGCTGCCGAAGAACGTGCTTCCATCTTCCAGTGTCGGTTCGTAGATGATAATCTCTGCCCCTTTTGCCTTTATCCGTTTCATTACACCTTGAATGGATGATTGTCGGAAATTATCCGAATTGGACTTCATCGTCAAGCGATATACGCCAATTACAACTTGCTTTTCTTTTGCAACATCATAATTACCTTCTGCATAACTATAGTAACCGGCTTTCTGCAATACACGGTCAGCAATGAAATCCTTGCGTGTGCGATTGCTTTCCACAATGGCGGTCATCATGTTTTGGGGGGACGCGGTCGTAATTGGCAAGGAGTTGCTTTGTATCTTTAGGTAAACAATAGCCGCCGTAACCGAAAGAGGGGTTGTTGTAGTGTGTGCCGATACGTGGGTCGAGACATACTCCGTTGATGATGGCTGCGGTATCAAGCCCTTTCATTTCGGCATACGTGTCGAGTTCGTTGAAATAGCTGACACGCAGGGCAAGGTAGGTATTGGCGAAAAGTTTTACGGCTTCGGCTTCTTTCATACCCATAAATAGGGTATCTATGTTCTCTTTAACAGCACCTTGTTGGAGCAATGTTGCGAAAATTTTGGCATATTCTTCCGCATTGGGATTGCTGATGGCATTTATAGCTGTATTTTCTTCTGTAAATTCTGTTCCTTCAATAATTTTAGGATAACCTACTATGATGCGAGAAGGATAAAGGTTATCGTAAAGTGCTTTACTCTCACGCAAAAATTCCGGAGAAAAGAGCAGGTTGAATTTTTTGCCTTCCAGTTCCGGATTGTGAAGGAATTGTTGTGCATATTTTATATAGAGTGAGCGGGTGTAGCCTACGGGGATGGTTGATTTGATGATCATTACCGCATCCGGATTTACGCTGATGACGAGGTCTATCACATCTTCGATATGATGGGTGTCGAAGAAGTTCTTCACCGGGTCGTAGTTGGTAGGAGCGGCAATAACGACGTAGTCCGCATCTTTGTAGGCTGCCTTGCCGTCCAGAGTAGCAGTTAGGTCAAGCTCCTTTTCTGCCAAATACTTCTCTATATATTCATCCTGAATGGGTGATTTCTTGTTGTTGATAAGTTCTACTTTATTAGGGATTATATCGACAGCAGTGACATGGTTGTGCTGTGCAAGCAAAGTTGCAATACTCAGACCTACATAGCCGGTACCTGCAACGGCAATATTATATTGTTTCATAATCATGATTATATTTTATATGGAATAGCTGCTTACTTTCTCTAATATCTATACCATAAAATTCACAGATTCTTGTAGGTAATTTTTCTTTTCAATTTCTGTCAATTTATGTAATCAGTGGTAAGCCGAAATGACACCTGTGTCACCCCTTAAACATAAATACCCGTTACGCGCGCGAGACAAATTATCAATATGCACAGACCTGTATCATTTGTGTGTGATAAATATTAGCCTAATAGGGAGTATTGGAAAAAGGGTGCCACAAGTGTCAAGGTTGCAAGTGAAGTTAAGGCTTCAGGACTCCGGTATGGATTCTGTAGTTCCTCAAATCACTCTCCAGGCAATCTGCTACCTCTTTCTCAAAGCTCTCCTTTTCTTGTTCGGTTTTAGGGAACGACCGCCAGAAATGCGTTACGGCATGTATCTGGTTGATGTTGTTACTCAGCCCTTTTTTAAAAGGTTGTAGGTTCTGGTACTCATCATCGTTGCTTGGGCGATGGTCTCGTTGGTCAGATGTCTGCCGTTAACGAGCTGTTCTTTCTGGCATTTGCTCAGAAAGGCTCCGAATGCCGGTGTCACCGGCTCTTTCTTTGTCATGTTGACTCTTTTAATTGTTAAACAATAATAAAAACAAGCGAAATCATTTCCATGTAGTGGAAACGACCGGACTTGTGTATCTGGGTACTTATGCGTTCCTTCGCGTCGTAATTTTAAACATAAACAAAAATCAGTAAATTATGGAACACCGCAATATCAGCCTTTTCAGAGGCTATTCGGACACAGAATCAGTAGAAACTTCTCTTGAAGAAATAGTCAACATCATTAAATGCGACGCTGCCCTGCGAGACCGCACCGAGAAACATCGCTACTACTTGCAGCAAGACCTGCGTAGGGATGCCGACCGCGAGAAGTCCGGCTGTCCCTGCTTCGCTGTTGCCGTCTGCTTTGAAGGTGGGAAGACCCGCGAACATATCTGTGCCTGGACCGGCTATACCTTGGTCGACCTGGACCACATCGCTCCCGAGCGGATGGCTGCCACACTGACATTGATTTGTGCCGACAAGTATACATTGATGGCCTACACCACCATCAGTGGTCATGGCATCCGTATCATCTGCCGCATCGATGACCTGAACGGAGCGGAAAAGGGAAAAGCCTTCCGGCAATACGCCAAGTATTTCAATCAAGTCAACGACTACTATTCCTGCCTGGTGGGCTTCGAAAGCGACGGGCAGTGCAAGAATGCTACCCGTATCAGTGGACTGGCTTCCGACCCTCATGTATATTACAATCCCAGTGCCGCTTCTTTTGTTTTGCAAGATAGTCCGATTGCTCCCCAACCGCAGGATGGCGCTTCCGAAGCTGTGCCGACAAAGCGCAACAAACGTTTGGAGAAGGTGGTGAAAGCTGCCGAACGCCTGCTGGAAGAGGAGGGAGTGAGTTATTGTGAACATCATCATAACGAATATGTGATGCGCATGGGTTATCTGCTCAACCAGTACGGAGTGGCTCGGAAGACAGCCGCTGCTTGGGCAGCGGAGCACTTTCCTGACTATGACGGGGATGTGGCAGCTGTCATCGGCTCCTGCTACGCGAATACCGGGGAGCATGGCACCCGTTCCCTTGTCCGCAGGGGAGAGGACGATGAAAAGTTTGCCACGGTGGCAGATATCGAGCAGTTCCTTTCCGAACAGGCGAAGTTCCGCAAAAATACGGTGAGCGGCAAGTTCGAAGTCCTGATGGCCGACTGCGGAGAGGAGTATGCGGAGCTGACCGACCGCTACGTCAACACGTTGTGGAGCCGCATGAACAAGGCAGGGATGCTTGCCCGCATTGCTGACATACGTTCCGTGCTCGATTCGGAGTACACGCCGCTTTTCAATCCCTTTGTAGCCTATCTGGAGGGGCTGCCTACTTGGGACGGTACTACTGACCCTATTGCCCGTCTGGCTGCCGGCGTACATGTGAAGGACGACCAGAAGCTTTTCGGCATCTATTTCAAGAAGTGGCTGGTGGCCACCATTGCTTCGCTGCTCGATACCAAGGTGGTGAATCATGAGATTCTGGTCTTCATCGGTAAGCAGGGCATCTACAAGACTACCTGGATGCAGCGTCTGCTTCCTGTCGAACTTCAGCGTTATTTTTACGTGAAAAGCAACAGCCGGCGCGTCAGCAAGGACGACCTTTTTACGCTGACCGAGTTTGCACTGGTATGCCTTGAAGAGCTGGAGGAGATGACCTCTGCCCAGGTCAGCCAGTTGAAGGCCATCACCGGCATGACAGACGTGAACGAGCGTGCCGCCTACGGACACTTCAAGGAGAGCCGTCCGCATATTGCCAGTTTCTGTGGCACGAGCAACAACGTCACCTTCCTCAACGACCTCAGTGGCAACCGCCGTTGGCTTCCCTTCGAGGTGGATTCCATAGACAGTCCTTTCGATTATCCCATAGATTATGCCGGAGTGTATGCGCAAGGCTATGCCCTCTGGAAGAGCGGCTTCCACTACTGGTTTGAGCAGGAGGAGATTGATGCCGTGAATCTTCATAACCGTTATTTTGAGGTGCCCTGCCTGGAGCGTGAGCTCGTTCAGGTGTACTATCGCCGCCCCATACCGGGCGAGGAGTGTATGTTCTTGACCAATGCCCAGATACTGGGACATATCAACATAGGTATCCGGCAACCCTTGAGTCCCACGCGCCTCGGTCTGGTGATGAAGCAGGAGGGCTATGAGGCTGTCCGTTCCGGTGGCCGCCGTGGTTATCGGGTGGTCGAGCTGAAAGGGGATGAAATCTACCGCAACCAATGCGCCATGGCGCGCTATGTGGGGGATTGATTCTTTCATGGTTTTCCTAAATACCTGAATATAAGTTCCACCTGTAGGGAGGTGAATATTTTCTGGGAGCCTTTGTAGCCGGTATGCCGCAGGGCTTCGTCCAGTTCCAAATTCAGCTTCATCCATTTGGACAAGCGGTTGAGTGCGGATGCCGGTGAAATGGTGGGGGCGTATGCCTCTGCCAGTTCACGTTTGTAATAGGGGCGGACGGGCCACTCTTTGCCGGGGATATTTTCGTAGTCTTCAACGTACTTCATAAACAATGCTTTAACTGGTTATTACACTGTAAATGTACGGAATTTTTTCTGTATACCCATTGCCGGAACCCGGTATAATCTTACCTAATCTCACATTTTCCCACATCCCTTCATATCACTTCACCGCATCTCTTATTCTGCCCGGAGGTACGTCGTATCTTTGTTCTGTCAGACGATGAAGGGTGAAGATTAGTAATCGTGACGCGCGAAGATTAGTAATCGTAAGCCCCTGGGATTAGTATCGTCTCCCTATCTTTTAATTTTTAACTTATAATTTTTAATTTATGATTAACTACAGTATCGTGATGCGTGGCAATCCTACCGATAAGACGGTTGCCAAAAAAGCGTACGCAAGTGCGCAGTATTCGGAAGTGATGGACATCAACCGCTTTGCCGAGCACATCGCCAGCCACGGCTGCGTGTACAAGCGTTCGGATATCGTTGCTATCCTCACCATGTCCGTGGATTGCATGCGGGAGCAGTTGCTGGCCGGACAAAAAATCCAGTTGGGCGACCTGGGGAGTTTCTACATCAGCATCAACAGTATCGGCGCGGCTTCTGCCAAGGAGTTCAATCCTGCCATCCATATCCGTAGGCTGAATGTGAACTGGACCTGCGGCCAGCGTTTTGGAGAGCTGCTGGAGGAGGCGGAATTCAATCTGGTGGCAACCCGAAGTGCAGCCCGTGCCGTGGTGAAAGCCCTGAAGGCCGGAAAGACTACCGTAGACCTGACCGGAGCCACTGGCGGGGGTGAAGATGCCGGTGGAGGCAGCAACCCGGGAGGCGGTTCGGACGGAGACCAGGGGGAAAATCCGTTAGGATGAAACGAAAAGACAAAAGAGAGAAAATAAATATGTTCTTCTGTCTAAAAAATGCAGCTAACCATAGTATTTTAATTCCTTAATTGCAAATTGTTATGAGTGAGAAAACAAAATCAAAATCTGTATGGGGCATTGTCCTTAAAGTGATTATTACCGTGGCCACTACATTGGCCGGAGTGTTTGGCTTGACTTCCTGCATCAACCGTTAGCCGGATGAAAGCAGGCAGTTTCTATCAGAACTATCGGGAGGTAACCCTCCTGGTAGTTCATTGCAGCGCTACGCGCTGTGACCGTCACTTCTCGGTGGAGGCGCTTCGCCGCAGTCATCTGGCACGGGGCTTTGCCGATATCGGTTATCATTTCTACATCACCCGTGACGGCGAGGTGCATATTTGTCGCCCGGTTCATCAGATTGGAGCCCATGCCACCGGCTGGAACGACAAGAGCATCGGCATCTGCTATGAGGGTGGGCTCGACGAGAATGGTGTCCCTGCCGATACACGTACCTATGCGCAGAAATGCTCTTTGCTTGACTTGCTTCGGCAGCTGAAGACCGACTATCCCAATGCCCGTATTTCAGGGCATCGGCAACTCAGTTCCTCTATCCATAAGGCTTGTCCTTGTTTTGACGCCAAAAGCGAATACGAGACAATTAAAAATTAATTCTCTCCACGTATCCTATCGGCATGTCCACATGTGCGCAGCCCAGCATATCCAGCCGGACTGCCACTTTGCTTTTTCCTCCTATCATGACCAGTTCTCCCTCCAATCCGGCAAGGGGGCCTTTTATTACTTTCACGGCATCACCTGCTGCCAGAGGTGTACTGCAAATCTCTACAGCCTCCGGGCTATAATCCAGCATAAAGCGGAAACGTTCCATCTGTTCCTCGGGAATGACGGCGGGACGGCTTTCACCGCGCAATACCATGTACCGACTGATAGCTTGTAAGGTAAGCGGCAGGGGGCGTTCCTGCGGAGTGACATGCACGAAAATCATCATCGGGATGACCAGGCGGTCCACTTTCTTGCGCCGGTCGCTCCATTGGCGTATTTCGCTTTGTATGGGTAAGTAATATTCCACTCCCATAGCTTTCAGCCGTTCGGCAGTCTTCTTTTCCAGACAAGACTGCACGTATGCCACCAGCCATTGGCGACGAGGAATAATATGAGGGGTGATATCAGTATGGTTCATGTAAAATCCTTTAAAGGTGTATTTCTATGGTTCATAAATAGTTGAGGTTCGGGCGCGCTACGCGGTCGCCTGTCACATTGGAGGGGCGGGGTTAATTAAAAATTAGAAATTAGAAATTAGAAATTAAAAATTAGACACTCGATTATTTACTCTCAACTCTTAATAGCTAGTCGCTAACTCAACTGTATCCGTATTTCTTACCGTAGCCGTAATACTTTCCGTATTTACCATAGCCGTAGTAATAACCGTATTTTTTCTTCTTCATATCGATTCCGTTGACTACTGTGCATAAGTTGGGGAGACGATGATGCTCCTGAAGCTCGTTGATGAGCTGGTAATCGGTCTTATGCGTATAATCTGCACGACAGACGTAGATGCTGGCGTCCGCTACGCGCGAAAGGATGAGCGTGTCGGTCACCATGCCGATAGGGGCTGTATCCAGTACGATATAGTCATATTCTTTGCGTAATGTACTGATGGTGTCTTCCAGTGACTGGCGTGCCAGTAGTTCCGTAGGATTGGGTGGGATGGGACCGCCCAATAGCAGGTCGAGGTTGGAAGTTATGCCGGAAGGCTGTATCAGCGCATGAAGGTCTGTGGATTTGGGGGCGGCAAGGTATTGGGTGATTCCTTTTTCTTTGTGTGAAAGATGGAACAACTTGTTCAATCCCGGTTTGCGTATATCCAATCCTACCAGAATGACCTTTTTGCCGAGCAGCGCCAGACTGAGGGCGAGGTTGGAAGCTATGAAAGTCTTGCCTTCACCGCTTATGGTGGAGGTGATCAGGACGACTTTCTTATCCGGATCGCCCATCATGAAGAGCAGGTTGGTGCGCAGGCTGCGGAAGGTTTCCGTCATGATGTCGTTGTCGTTTTCGCGTACGGCAATGGCAGACTCTTCATGCTTGTTTGAACCGGTAAGGGGGATGTCACCGATAATGGGAACCTTTGTGAGCTTTTCCACATCGGTATGCCCTTCAATGCGGAAACGGAGCAGGTTCAATAGGAAAATGATGCCCAAGGGAATGCCGATGCCGATGACAAAGGTAATCATATAGATTTTTTTGCCTTGGGGAGAAACGATGCCGGCAGGCATGGGTTCTTCGATAATGCGTCCATTGTTAGCGGTTGCAGCCAGTGTGATGGCGTTTTCCTCGCGTTTCTGCAGCAGCATGATGTAGAGGGTGGCCTTGATTTCCTGCTGGCGTGCGATACTCATGAACTCCTGCTCCTGCTTGGGGGCGTTGCTGATGCGGCTTTCGTACTTGCGCGACTGTCGGTCGATGTTGCTCCGGGTGATTTGCAGGCCTTTCAAAACACTGTTTACGGTGGTTTTCACATTGTGGCGCATGGCCTCGATCCCCGTGTTCAGATTGATGATGGCGGGATTGCTTTCGGAGGAGGTACGTAGCAGGCGCTTACGCTCCACGATGAGATTGTTGTACTTGTCTATGGCGGAGGTCAGGTTCATGTCGCTCAGTCCTACGTTGGCAGGGATGATCTCGTCGTTGTTTGCAGGATTGTTGATGTAGTCGCGCAGATAGTTCACGAGGTTGATTTGGGTGGCGTTCTCTGCATATTGCTGTTCATACTTGGAACTTTCCTGAAGGGCAAGCTGCGCGTCGCTGCTGATGTCGGTCAGTCCGGCGCGTTGCTTGAATTCCGCCAGTTCGGTTTCTGTGGTGCCCAGTTCGTGGTTGATGATGCTGATACGTTCCTCGATGAAGTCGGCGCTTTTCTGGGCCACTTCATTCTTTTCGGTGTTGGTGTCCTGATTATAGAGTATTATCAGTTCTTGGGTGAAATCGGAGGCTCGTTGTATATGGGTGTTTTGTACACTGATGGTGGCAATGGTACTGGTATTGGATATAGGGGCTACGGTCAGACCTGCCCTATAGCCTGCTGCTGCGGCAGTGGGGGTACTGATGATAGCCTTCAGATTGACGGGCTCTTGCGGAGCAGGCGATGAATCATTGTGCGAAATGGTGATGACACCTACCGGGAGTGGTAGAATGGCAGGTAGTTCGTCGAAAGATTTGGTCGTTTCTTGCTTGTCTCCGTTTTGTATATAAAAGGCTGTGACAATCAGTTGGCCGGTAGGGGAGTATATCAGTTCCAGCCGAATGTTCCCTTCCAGTTTGTCAGCTTCCTCGGCGGTCATGAACACATCAAGAGGGGAGTTTTTGTAGTGGAACATCGTAGCCGAAAGATTGTTCGATGGCGATGTTAGTATAAAGGTTCAGACGTGACACGACTTTCTTGATGAGTGTCCTTGATTTCAGAATTTCCAGCTCATTGTCAAAGTTGCTGGTCATGGAAAGCATACCAAAATCCTGCATGGCAGACAGTGCATTGTTGGTACTTTTCTTGTCGTCTTCTTTAATTAGGATAGAAGATGACACTTCGTAGACGGGTATTTGGTAACGGAGATAAGCAAAGGCCAGGCCAGTGCATATCAATACGCTTGCCACAAACCAGGGCCAATGAATGATGTATTTGAAAAAGAGGGCTTGGAAATCTGTTTTTTCCTCTTTTTCGTTTAAAAGGTCATCGTATAAATCTTCTTTCATTTTTTGAGGATTAAAATTATCTTACAATGTTGACAATCAGACTTGCGAGTGAAACAAGGGAAGTAATCACAGAAACCCAGATAGTGGTACTGTTACTGACGCTTGCACTCTTTGCCTTGGTTTTATTTGGAGCTATATAAAGGATATCATTCTGCTGCATGTAGTAGTAGGGAGAATGAAGAATATTCTGCTCGTTCAAGTTTAGGCTGATGACATTTCGCTGGCCGTTACAGTCTTCGCGGATGAGCTTGACGTTGTTTCGTATACCGTAAATGGTCATGTCGCCTGCCATGGCAAGCGCCTCGAAAATATTCACTTTCTCATTATTGATAGTGAAAGTTCCGGGACTGTTCACTTCACCGAGGACAGAAATTTTGTAGTTGGACATACGTACAGTGACAATAGGTATTTCTTTGAGATAAGGACGAAGCTGTTCACGGATAAGGTTCTCGGCTGCATTTTTAGTTAAGCCGCCTACTTGCAGTCTGCCTATCACGGGGAAGTCTATCTCACCTGCATTGTCTACGAGATATTGTTGCAGAGCTGGTTGCGATGTAGTGCTGGCATTGGATTGTGCTATGTTATTATAGGTCTGCATGGTCAGGTTGAACGGTGCGGCAGCTTGCGGATCAGTGGTGTTTATGGTGATATTCAGCAAGTCTTTAGGTTGGATACGCGCATCGTAGAGGGTATCCTGCTGGTTGACTTCATTGATGACGATTTCCTTATAACTCTTATCTGTAAGTGATTCGTAACTTTGTAGATAAGGTACTTTTTTGTAAGATTGGCAGCTTGCCAATGTAATTGCCGCCATCAAGATGGCTATACTTTTCTTGTTTTTCATTACTGCTCCTTTTAATTTTTGATTTTCAATTTTAATTCTCAATACGCTTCTTTCTCGCCTTGAATGGCGTTTCTGATTGTCTTGTATATAATGTATAAATCCAATAGAAAAGTCCAGTGTTCCAGATACCATACATCGCGCTGTACACGTCCTTCCATTTGCCAGAGTTCTTTGGTCTCACCACGGTAGCCGGTGACTTGGGCCCAACCGGTGATGCCGGGCTTTACCAGATGTCTGACCATATATTTGTCGATAAGGCGTGAATATTCTTCTGTGTGTTTCAGCATATGGGGGCGTGGCCCTACAACGGACATTTGCCCTAGTAACACATTGATAAATTGGGGAAGTTCGTCAATGCTGGCTTTACGGATGAAATCTCCGATTTTTGTTTTGCGCGGGTCATTGGCGGTGGCTTGTAGTTCGTCACTGTCTATGTTGACACGCATCGAACGGAATTTGTAACACCAGAATTCATTTCCATTCTCTCCGCTTCGTTTTTGTTTGAAGAAGATAGGACCGGGGGAGGATAGCTTGATAGCGGTACCTATGATGATGTAGACGAAGGGGAATACTGTACACAGAAAAACGAGGGAGAAAAAGAGGTCGAAGGCTCTTTTCAGCAGGCGATTTTCCATTTGTGCCAAAGGTTCCTCGCGGATAGTGAGTACGGGGATATTGCCAAACATCTCGAAGTGCATGCGACGATGCAGGTAATTGCGAATATTAGGTACACTATAGAAACGAATCAAGTGATTTTCGCAATAATTGATGATTGGAAGTATTTCATGGCTACGTGCAGAAGGCAAGCAGCAATAGACTTGTTCTATATGGTGTTGCTGTAAATAAGTGACAACTTCTTTAGGCTGCCCTAAATAGGGGACATCTTCGGGAAAATCATCAGAAGGTACATCACAGAAATAGCCGGTAATGCGGAAGCCCGTGGTGGGATCTCCGGTCATTTCTTGATAGAGTTCTGTCATGTTTTTGTTACTGCCGATTAAAATGACGGTACGTGAGTTACCTCCATGTTCTCGATATTTTTTCAGTAAATACCGGAAAAGAAGACGATATATAGCGAGGCAGATAAAGAAAATACTATAAAAGCATGTAAAAAAACGGAGTGAACTGGTACCGATATCTGCTAAAGTAGCCAAGCTGATGAACAGCGTGGCGTGAAAAGTTGTATTACGGAGAGCCCGACGTACAATGCGTTCCGGACGTACAATACGTTCATGCAGTACGACGCCATTGGAGTAATTGCAAAGTAGATAGACTAGATTCAATAATACCAATAGCTGGGACAATGAATGTGTAAATTCATTGCCCAGTGTTTGGTAGTCAAAAATGTGATATAGCGAGATGAAAATGATGTTCAGTAAGCATAAGTCACCAAAGATAATGACGAACTTAATCACTTTATTGAAATGGAGAACTTGTTTCATAATTCACACTAATTCAATAGCTTTTTTCTTTCTCAATGGTATTGAAAGAGAAAAAACTGTTCATTCTTGTTTGTTTAATAGTTCTCTTACTTACAAGGTAATGGATACCAATACTCTCTTACTTACAAGGTAAGAGGTGGTATTTTATTTGGAGAATAATCTTATAAACCAGCCATTAAAAGGTATTTTACATTAAAAGACTATATATGTAATTAAAATGTAAAACGATATTTTATCTCATAATTAAATTTAATTTTTGAATTCAAAATGGGGGCGTTTATGTAAATATATAAGACTGAAATACAAGTGGCTGCAATGTGTCTTATATCTATATATGAGATAAATATGAATTAAAAAATAAATCTATTTTTTTGCGATTGTAGTAATCTTTTTCATATCTTTGCAGCCATAAAACATATTCTCTTACCTTGTAAGTAAGAGAATAAAATTGGATAATAAAAGTACTCCTATACAAATAGGAATACTTTTACAAATTCTAGTTTTTAGGGCTTTTTCTTTTTGTTTGGATGGATTGTTGCAATCACTTTTTTATTTGCTTTACTCATCGCATTGTTGTCAAAAGAAGCAAGGTAAACGTGAGTTACCTTTTCAGAAGTATGTCCTAAGCTTTCACTAATCACAGAAATGGCCACTCCTTCGTCTTTGGCAGTGGTGGCCCAGCTATGGCGGGCTACATAAGATGTTAATGGAATGCTTAACCGTAACATCTTCGAAAGTGTGTGTAAATGTTGGTTGTAGAGCCGTAAAGCACTTTTGTATTGTCTGTAACCATCTTCCCCGGTCAGTGATAATATCGGTAGCAAATAGGGGGAAGAGGCGGCTTCGTTTTTATACCTATTTATAATCTGTGCGGCATACGACTCTATATGTACGGACAATTGCTGACGGGTCTTATGGCGGTAATAATAAATGGTATTGTGCTTGACATCCGTTTTGCGGAGATGTACAAGGTCTACGAACGGAATGCCTCGTAAGTAAAAACTTAACAGAAACATGTCGCGGCTGAAACGCAAGGCGGGTTTCTTCTCCAAATCAAGATTTACCAAGCGCCGGATTAGTAAAGGAGAGATGGCCCGTTTGGCGGTAGGCTCATAGCCAGTGAATACATAGGCGAACAAATCGTCTATACTGTGTGTGAATGGAATGCCTTGTTCGGCAGCTTGGTGAGAGATGGAACGGAGCATACGCATATAGGTGGATATGGTATTATGGCGCCGCCCTTCGCCGAGCAGCCGGTCTTCGTATTGCTTGATGAGGCTGGGGGTGAGATCTGCAAAAGTGATGGAACGGTGGCCGATGAAGCGGAAAAAGCTGTTCACTGTACTGGTATATATACCGGATGTACTGTATCGTCCGGCTTGTTTTGTCCGCTGTATCAGGGAAGCGGAAAAATTATGTATAGTATTCATAATCTGAATTTTAATATTTTAAATACATATAAAACAACCTTGAGCATGAAATGATTGTATGGCAATCAATGCACGCTTAGGGGAGAAATGGTCAAATTTCTATATAAATTCAGATATGTATTCTCCGGGCAGACAGGAGGAGGGTTACAGTATGCCCGAACGTACCCGACTCAGTGTTTCGGGGGTCATCAGCAGATAGGACGCAATGTGCGACAAGGGAGCCCGCTTGATGACTTCGGGCTGATGTTCCATGAGCTGGTTATAGCGCTCGCGTGCAGTCTCAAACCGCCAGGAGTCAGCCTTTATCTGTGAAACAATCAGGGAATATTCCAGAATCTTCCGATAGAACATGTTTATTTCCCATGAGATTTCGGTAAGTGTCAGCAGCTTGTTGTATGGCAGCAGGTATACGACACTCGGTTCGAGTGCCTCAATCATGAGGTGGGTGGGTTCCTGCTTCAAGGTACTTTCTATGCAGATGATGATGCAGCCTTCATAGGAAAAGTGTTCGGTGACGTCTTTACCGTTTTTATAATAGAATTGGCGCAACATGCCTTTTCCTACAAATACGATATTATGGCTTATCTGCCCTTCATTGAGTAATAATGCGCCCTTTTCTACTTCCTTGCGAATGAGGATTTCCTCTATCAACCTTCTTCCCTCGGGAGCCATGCCTGGATAGCGGGAGTTGATAGCGGCATCTACGGTTTCTTTCAATAGTGCATCCATAAAGCCATAATTTGTTTGTTCGAGGGGCAAAGATAAGGTTTTTACGAGAAAAAATCAGCTCCGTATGAAACTTTTGTTTACCCATTTCATGCCATACCAGCGGCGGACGAAAATGAAGCCGCGGATATTCTCGTCCAACAGGAAGGCTACCCACATGCCGCAGATACCCCAGCCGAAGGGGAAGCCGAAAAGGTATCCCACACCTACAGCTACACTCCACTGCACCACCAACCCTACGTAGAAGGGGTAGTTGACATCTCCTGCCGCACGAAGGGCGTTGGTGGCGAAGATGTTGATGGGGCGGCCTATTTCGAGGAGTACATCTATGATAAGGATGGTGGCACCCATACGTATGATGTCGGGGTTGGACGTGAGCCAGCCAAAGATGGCATGCCCCGAAAGGGCGAGGATGCAGGACAGCATGACGGTAATCATGACGGATTTCTTCATGACGTATTTTCCCATAAGGAAGGCTGCGTGAGGTTTCTTCTCGCCTATCAGATGCCCGATACAGATGGCGCCGCCTTGTGCCATGGAGATGCTGAACAGATAAGCGAACATGATGATGTTGACACAATAGGTACGGGTGGCGAGCGCTTCCACTCCCAGCATGTTGATGAAGTAGGTGATGACGACTTGCGACGAGCTGTACGACAATTGTTCGCCGGCGGAGGGCAGGCCTACCTTCATCAGGTTCTTTAGTTCTATCCACGGAAAAGGGCGGAAGTATGCCGGTGGAAAACGGTGGATGTGCTTGCGGAACAGTATGACGAACAGTATAATCATGGAGACACCCCGGCTGAAGGCTGTGGAGATGGCGGCGCCTTCCACGCCCAGTTCCGGAAAGCCGAAGCGACCGAAGATGAGGGAGTAGTTGCCGATGATATTGAGGATATTGACTACGACGGTGACCATCATCGGGTAGATGGCCTTGTTGGCACTGCGCAGGGAGGCGGAGAGGGTGAGGGATAGTGCCTGGAAGAAGGCGAAAGCGCCTACGATACGCATATAGTCCATGCCGTCCTGCATCAGTTCAGCGGTGAGCCCCATCAGCCGGAGGATGGGATGGGCGCAGGAGAACAGTACCAGGCTGACCGTGATACCTACCGCCAGGTTGACGAGGATGGATACGCCGACTACTTGCACTACTTTCTTGTGTAGTTTCGCACCGAGATACTGGGAACACAGAACGGACGTTCCGAGGTTGATGACTTCGAAAACGAGGAAAGTGAGCATGATAATTTGGTTGACTACCCCTACGGCGGCAACACTGTTGTCCGAGTGGCGGCTCAGCATGATGGTGTCCACCGCACCGAGCATCATGATGAGAAGTGTCTCTATAAAAATGGGGGCGGCCAGCTTGGCAAGCCGCTTTTTCAGACTTTCTTGTTGTATCATTGTCCGTGTATGTGCACTATACTTTAAAAATCGCGCAAAGATAAGGAAAGGTTGAAAAGGACGGTTTGATATGTATCAAATTTTTTTTCTTGTTTTAGGGTTTGAGTGTTAACGTGTTATCTCAAATTGTATGAAAACGGTGAAAAAAATATGTAGGAAAGATTTGCACAGTCCAAAAGTTTGCCCTACATTTGCACCGCATTTGAAAAGAATGCTGGTTATAAAAAAGGAAGTTTGGGTGAGTGGCTGAAACCACCAGTTTGCTAAACTGACGTACGGGTAACCGTACCGGGGGTTCGAATCCCCCAGCTTCCGCCAGATGCACTCTTAGCTCAGTTGGTAGAGCAACTGACTCTTAATCAGTGGGTCCAGGGTTCGAATCCCTGAGGGTGTACAAGACAAATGCGAGGGTGGGTTCATCTAACGGTTAGGATACATGCCTCTCACGCATGGTATACGAGTTCGATTCTCGTACCCACTACAAAAACAAGAAAGCGGTTGACTGATGAAACGGTTAACCGCTTTTTGTTTTTCATTTTTCTGTTGTAATCCGAAAATAGTTTCTATATTTGCACCCGCTATGGCGAAATGTATATTCTATATCTTGTTAGGGTTGTTCCTCATATCGAAGTTCACTTCCGTTTCTGATGATATGGAGGGATGTAAGACACTCCCTACTGCGGATGTGCATTATTTCTCCGGAGCCCAGCACAGCTTGTCGGGGGCAGATGGCAGACAATGCCAGGAAAAAGGGGAGGACGCGAATTATAATTGCCTGGCAGATGCCGGTTGCATAGGAAATACCTTCTCATTACGGCATGCCTCTTGCTCGAAATTGTTGAGGCTTAATCCGGACTTCATTGCCGCCAAGGTTGCGAGAACCCTGAAAACTCTGCTCCCGGAAGAAAAGACAACTTCTTTCCCCTTTACTTTCCATCCCCATAAGATTTCATATAGATATTATGTATATACGCTGAGGCGTATTCTTATTTAGTACTTTCCCTTCCTCTCTTTCGGGAGCCAGAGAGATTGCCCGTCTCCCCATGCCGAGTTTTTCTCTATTTTTTAAGTACTGATAATCAATATATAATGGATTTTCTATTAGATTTTATTCTCCATATCGATCAGTATATGATTGATATAGTGCAGGAATATCATATGTGGGCGTATGCCATATTGTTTCTGATTATTTTCTGCGAAACGGGGCTGGTGGTCACACCTTTCCTGCCGGGCGATTCCCTGCTTTTTGTGGCGGGAGCTATTGCCGCACTGCCCGACATGCCTCTCGAGGTCAATGTGCTGGCTTTGATATTGTTTGTTGCCGCGGTATTGGGCGACTCTTGCAACTACATGATAGGGCATTTCTTCGGGCAAAGGCTCTTCAATAATCCCGATTCCAGAATATTCAAGCAAAACCATCTCGACAAGACCCATGAGTTCTATAAGAAGTATGGAGGCAAGACAATTATCATAGCTCGTTTTGTGCCTATCGTCCGTACGTTTGCGCCATTCGTGGCGGGGATGGGTAAGATGCATTACTATTACTTCATGCTGTACAACCTGATTGGGGGCGCCTGCTGGATTGTCATCTTCTGTTATGCGGGTTATTTCTTCGGTGACCTTCCGTTTGTACAAGAGAACCTCAAACTGCTGATTGTGGCCATTATTGTGGTTTCCATACTGCCGGCCGTGGTAGAAGTGCTGCGTGCAAGACTGAAACAACGAAAACAAAAATAAATTAATATACTTAGTACATTTATCCATTATGAAGAATTCTTTTTTTAGCCGGTTCACACCGAAAGAACCGAAATTCTTTCCTTTGCTGAAGCAATTGTCTGAGATTTTATTGTCCTCGTCGGCTCTGTTGATAGAAATATTGGGCCATGACTCGCCTGAGAAGAGGGCGGAAGATTATAAACGAATCAAAGATTTGGAGCGCGAGGGCGATAAGCTGACCAATCTGATTCTGGATGAACTGGGCACTACTTTCATTACTCCTTTTGACCGGGAGGATATCCATGACCTGGCTTCGGGCATGGATGATGTGATTGATGGAATAAACAGCTGTGCCAAGCGTATCACTATCTATAATCCGCATCCTATTTCGGACAAGGGGAAAGAGCTGGGACATATGGTTCAACAAGAAGCGGCCCTCATCGGCCAGGCCATGGATGAACTGGAGGCATTTCGCAAGAGTCCGGATAAGCTGCGCGCATATTGCAACCAGCTGCATGACATAGAAAACCGGGCAGATGATATTTATGAATTTTTCATCACCAGGCTTTTTGAAGAAGAGAAGGACTGCATTGAACTCATCAAAATCAAGGAGATTATGTATGAGTTGGAAAAAACGACGGACGCAGCCGAACACGTGGGCAAGATTTTGAGGAGCCTGATTGTGAAATACGCATAAACGAACGGACGCATGGAACTATTAGTGATTATCATTGTACTGGCTCTGATATTCGATTATATCAACGGTTTTCATGATGCGGCCAATTCTATTGCCACCATTGTGTCTACCAAAGTGCTTACACCGTTTCAGGCGGTGATATGGGCGGCTTTCTTCAATTTTGTGGCCTTTTTCATCGCCAAGTGTGTCATCGGCGGTTTCGGCATTGCCAACACCGTATCGAAAACGGTGATGGAGCCTTACATTACTTTGCCTATCATTCTGGCCGGCGTGATTGCGGCTATTGCCTGGAATCTGTTCACTTGGTGGAAGGGAATCCCTTCCTCTTCTTCGCACACGCTTATCGGAGGTTTTGCCGGAGCTGCCATCATGGCACACGGTTTTGAGGCCATCCAGTTGAGTATCATTCTGAAGATTGCGGCATTCATTTTTCTGGCTCCCTTGATTGGTATGGTGGTGGCATTCGGTTTTACGTTGTTGGTCTTGTACATTTGCCGCAGGGCGCATCCCCATACGGCCGAGGTGTGGTTCAAGAAACTGCAGCTGGTGTCTTCGGCTTTGTTCAGCATCGGGCACGGTCTGAATGATTCACAGAAGGTAATGGGTATCATTGCTGCGGCTATGATAGCCGGACATTCGGAAGGACTGGGAATGGGGATAAACAGTATTGATGACCTGCCGGACTGGGTGGCATTCTCTTGTTTTACGGCCATTTCACTCGGTACCATGTCCGGCGGGTGGAAGATTGTGAAGACCATGGGGACTAAGATTACGAAGGTGACGCCACTGGAAGGGGTGATTGCGGAAACTGCCGGTGCGTTTACGCTTTATCTGACGGAGTATCTGAAGATTCCGGTAAGTACGACACACACCATTACGGGAGCTATTATCGGAGTAGGGGCCACGAAGCGGCTTTCGGCTGTGCGTTGGGGAGTTACGAAGAGTCTGATGACCGCTTGGGTGCTGACTATCCCCGTCAGTGCTTTGCTGGCAGCAGGGATTTATTGTATCGTATCCCTTTTTTAGAAGTGCTGCCGCATAAAAAATAGACGGGTTCGTTTTATTTTGCATGAGGTTTGCACTATCTTTGCAGCCTGAAACTGTAAAATAGAATGCACATTGGACTGGCTATATAGTTTATTCGTCGAGCACTCCGCCTTGCAGGCGGTTGTGGTACTCTCACTGATTTCTGCTATCGGATTGGGATTGGGGAAGATACATGTTTGCGGCATTTCATTGGGAGTGACGTTTGTATTCTTTGCCGGCATCATTGCCGGGCATTTCGGGTTGTCCATAGACCCGCAGATGCTGAATTATGCGGAAAGCTTCGGGCTGGTGATATTTGTGTATGCTTTGGGTTTGCAGGTGGGACCGGGCTTTTTCAGCTCTTTCCGTAAAGGAGGGGTACAACTGAATATGCTCGCCACGGGTGTAGTGCTTATCGGCACCCTGCTGACTGTACTGGGCAGCTATGGGTTGGGAGTATCCCTGCCGGATATGGTGGGCATACTTTGCGGTGCCACGACAAACACACCGGCACTCGGTGCGGCACAGCAGACATTGAAACAGATGGGATTGGAGTCCAGTACCCCTGCTTTGGGGTGTGCGGTGGCATATCCGCTGGGGGTGGTAGGGGTCATTCTGGCCGTACTGTTCATCCGTAAGACGCTGGCGCATAAGGAAGACCTGGAATTGAAAGAGAAGGATGACGTGAACAAGCCTTACATTGTTGCGTTCCAGGTGCACAATCCTGCCATCTTCAACAAGAGTATCAAGGAAATAGGCGGGCTGAACAGCTATCCGAAGTTCGTGATTTCCCGCTTGTGGCGGGATGGGAATGTGAGTATTCCTACCTCGGAAAAGATTATAAAGGAAGGTGACCGCCTGCTGGTGATTACCTCGGAGAAAAATACGCCGGCTCTGACCGTGCTTTTCGGCGAGCAGGAGCATACTGATTGGAACAAGGAAGATATAGACTGGAATGCCATAGACAGCCAGTTGATTTCGCAACGTATCGTGGTGACGCGCCCGGAGTTGAACGGCAAGAAGCTGGGTTCTCTCCATCTGCGTAATCATTACGGTATCAATATCAGCCGGGTTTATCGTAGCGGCGTGCAGCTGCTGGCCACAGCGGAACTGACCTTGCAATTGGGTGACCGCCTGACCGTAGTGGGCGAAGCCGCTGCTATACAAAATGTGGAGAAGGTGCTGGGCAATGCTGTGAAAAGCCTGAAGGAACCGAACTTGGTGGCGGTATTTATCGGCATTGTCATCGGTCTGGCTTTGGGAGCAATTCCTATTTCCATTCCCGGCATCAGCGCTCCCGTGCGGCTCGGATTGGCAGGAGGCCCTATCATCGTAGGTATTCTTATCGGGACATTCGGTCCGAGGATGCACATGGTGACTTATACTACGCGCAGTGCGAACCTGATGCTCCGTGCATTGGGATTGTCTCTTTACCTGGCTTGCCTGGGACTGGATGCAGGTGCCCATTTCTTCGATACGGTATTCCGGCCGGAAGGGCTGTTATGGATTGCTACGGGTTTTGCGTTGACTGTGGTTCCGGTATTGATTATGGGTATCGTTACCTTCAAGTGGCTGAAGATAGATTTCGGAACAATGGCGGGTATGCTGTGCGGAAGCATGGCAAACCCCATGGCGCTGAACTACGCCAACGACACCATTCCGGGAGACAATCCGTCTGTAGCTTATGCTACGGTTTATCCGCTGTGCATGTTTCTACGGGTAATTATAGCCCAAGTGCTGCTCATGTTCTTCATTAATGGATAATGAAGAATGAGGGATATTATCAACTGTCAATTATCAACTATCAATTAAATAACTATGGGAAATATAACTCCGGAAAGTATTGTCAATGACTTGCGTTATTTGCAATTATTATCACGCAGTTTTCCTACCATTGCTGATGCCAGTACAGAAATCATCAATCTGGAGGCCATTCTGAATCTGCCGAAAGGTACAGAGCATTTTCTGACGGATATTCATGGCGAGTATGAGGCTTTTCAGCATGTGCTGAAGAATGCATCGGGGGCAGTGAAACGTAAGGTGAACGAAATATTCGGGCATACACTGCGCGAAAGTGAGAAGAAGGAAATCTGTACGTTAATTTATTATCCGGAAGAGAAGCTGCAACTTATCAAGGAGCAGGAAACGGACCTGGATGACTGGTATTTGATAACACTGAACCAGTTGGTAAAAGTATGCCAGAACGTTTCGTCCAAATATACCCGTTCGAAAGTACGCAAGGCACTTCCAGCAGAGTTCTCGTATATCATTCAAGAGCTGTTGCACGAATCGAGCATCGAACCTAACAAGCATGCCTATATCAATGTCATAATCAGTACCATTATCTCTACGAAGCGTGCGGATGATTTTATTGTGGCGATGTGCAACCTTATCCAGCGCTTGACCATCGACTCGCTGCATATCGTGGGCGATATATACGACCGCGGACCGGGTGCGCATATTATCATGGATACTCTCTGTGATTATCATAATTTCGACATCCAATGGGGTAACCACGATATTCTGTGGATGGGTGCCGCATCGGGTAATGATGCTTGTATAGCCAACGTAATCCGTATGTCGATGCGCTATGCCAATTTAGCAACGCTGGAGGATGGTTATGGCATCAATCTGTTGCCGCTTGCAACGTTTGCCATGGATACCTATGCGGATGACCCTTGCACCATCTTTGCGCCGAAAATGAACTTTGCCGATGCGGAATACAATGAGAAGACCTTGCGGCTGATTACACAGATGCACAAGGCGATTACGGTTATCCAGTTGAAACTGGAGGCGGAAATCATCAGCCGCCGTCCTGAGTTCGGTATGGAGAACCGGAAACTGCTGCATCTGGTGGATTTCGAGCGTGGTGTGTTTGTATACGAAGGCAAGGAATATCCGTTGCGCGATGTGAATTTCCCCACCGTAGACCCGGCGGACCCGTATCGTCTGTCGGACGAAGAGCGCGAACTGATGCACCGGATTCATTCTTCTTTCATGAACAGCGAGAAGATGAAGAAGCACATGCGCTGCTTGTTTACGTATGGCGGCATGTATCTGGTGTGCAACAGTAACCTGCTTTATCATGCTTCCGTGCCTCTGAATGCGGACGGCAGTTTTAAACATGTCCGCATCGGCCAAAAGGAATACTGGGGACGTAAGTTGCTGAAAAAGACCGACCAGCTGATACGTACCGCTTACTTTGACGAGGACGGTTCGGACGAGAAACAGTTTGCACTGGATTATGTCTGGTACATGTGGTGCGGACCGGATGCCCCTTCCTTCGATAAAGACAAGATGGCTACCTTTGAACGCTATTTTGTGGCCGACAAAACATTGCATAAGGAGACGAAAGGGCATTACTATGCCTTGCGCAACGAGGCTGAGGTGTGTGACCGCATTCTTGAAGAGTTCGGCGTGAAGCCGGGGCCACATTCGCATATCATCAACGGGCATGTACCGGTAAAGACCATTAAAGGTGAGAAGCCTATCAAAGCGGATGGTAAGCTGCTGGTGATTGACGGTGGTTTTTCAAAAGCCTATCAGCCGGAAACGGGAATTGCGGGATATACGCTGGTATATCATTCCCACGGCTTGCAGTTGGTGCAGCATGAGCCGTTCCAGAGCCGTCAGAAAGCCATTGAAGAAGGGCAAGACATCAAGTCTACAACCCTGGTTGTCGAATTCAATTCGCAGCGTATGATGGTGAAGGATACGGACAAAGGAAGTGAACTCGTTACGCAGATTCAGGATTTGATGAAACTGCTGGTGGCGTATAGGACGGGGTTGATTAAGGAGAAACAATAATTTATAATTTCAGTATCGTCACCCCGCCCTCTACAATGATGCCTTTGTCATAGGTTTTCCCTTGGGTGTAGTAGCGGCTGCCGCCATAACCGCCGGTGAGGAATATGCCGAAGCGGTCGGTCAGGTGGTATTCCAGATTGACACGTGCCTGGAGGGCATAGAGACGTGCCGGAATGCCGTAGTCCTTGTTCTTGAAGGTTTCTATATGTTGGTATCCCAGATCTCCGCTGATAAACAGCTGTTTGTAGAGCGGTAGTTCAAGACCGGCACGGTAGAAGAGGGCAGCGGAAAACTTATCGCCAAAATCCAGATAATGGGTACCGCCACCGAGGATGGTATAGAAGAGCCGGTTCTTGAAACGGGCACCTACATTCAGCTTGGTGGCATTACCACCGAAAAACATCAGTTGAACTTTTGTTTGGGGATTGGCATTGACTAATCCCAACTGGAAACCATCTAATTTTTCTTTGTAGTAGTTGAATAGACCTATTTGAAGCCCTTTGGCACGTATGGCCATATTGGCAGCGCCTATTTGTAATCCTCGGGCTGTACCACCCACCACATTGCCCAGGCCGGAAACCTGAACACCGGTCATATCTCCGGCGGTGATGTTGGTAAGGGCGGACATCTGCATGCCATTCAAGTCTTCACCGATTACACTTAGCAGGCCGGCCCCTGAAAATCCTTTGAAATTTCCACCGGAAATATTGGCGAGTCCGGCAAAGTGTATGCCGGAAGCACCTTCTCCGCTGATATTCAACAGGCCGCCTATGGAGGCGCCACGATTATAGTCCCCACTGATGTTTGCCAGACCGGAAATGATGACGCCTTGCGCATGGTTTCCGGTGATACCTACCAGTCCCGAAACGGATACTCCGATAAGGTTGTTGCCATTGATGTTGGTAATTCCTGCTATCTGCATGCCTCGCATGCTTCCCCCCACCATATTTGACAGACCTGCCATCTGTACACCGTTCACATCCCTGCCGGTTACACTGCCAAGAATATTCATGCCGAGGCCATTCAGACGGTTCATGGAGGAGAACACACCCAGATTGAAGCAGGTGCTTCCTATGGTATCAGTCCGCTGTGTGGAGATGTTTTTCCATAAGGAGATATTGATACCTACCGGGCCATGGTCTGTTCGTGGAGAGCGTTGTTTCCGGAAAGATTTCTCGGAGGATTTCTGAATCGTATCCGGCTGTACGCTGCCCGGATTATGTTCTTGGGCAAGAGCTGTCCCTGCAAAAAGCAGGGACACAAGGAGGAGGGAAAGGTTTCGTTTCATACTTTTTTCTATATTTCGTCCGGCCAGGGAGCTGGTTGGCGGGTGGCACGCAACAGAGGGCGCTGCGCATCCACAGACCGGAGGTAATTACTTAATTTCCGTGACAACTCTTTGACAACTTCAGGCTTCTCTCGGGCCATATCATGTTTTTCACTGATGTCGGCGGGGATGTTGAAAAGTTCCCGTCTACCGTCACCGAAATAATACACCAGCTTCCACTCGCCCGAACGGATGGAGCAAGTGGCTCCGATGCCCGGGCCGGAAGGACCCCAGCTATTGGGATAATGCCAGTAGATATCACGGTCTTTCATTTTACCTTTTCCGGTGAGCAATGGCATGAAACTGATGCCGTCGCGTTGCTGTACGGTTGTATAGTTGTCTACGCCTGCCATCTCAAGGATGGTGGGGAAGAAGTCCTCTATCATCAGGTAATGGTCGCATTGGGTTTGGGGCGCTACGATGCCCGGCCAGCGGACAATCATCGGTTCACGTATGCCTCCTTCGTAGGCGGAACCTTTACCACTGTTGAGCGGATAGTTCTGGACATGCAGTTGTCCGGCGCGGGTATGGGCCGCCAAACCGCCATTGTCGGACATGAAGATGAGGATAGTGTTTTCCGTCAGGTTGTTCTTGTCCAGATAATCCATGATGTCTCCCAGACTTTTGTCCATACCCTCAATGAGAGTAGCATAGGCAGCTTCTACCGGAGGAAGGCCTTTGTCCAGGTACTTCTGGTAGAAACGCATGTCAGGTTGTATAGGGGTATGGATGGCATAGTGTGCCATGTACAGAAAGAATGGCTTGTCAGTCTGCTGTGCATCGTCCAGGGCCTTCATGGCCTCTATGGTAAGGGCTTCACTTAGGAAAGTGTCGGTTCCATGATATTTCTCCAGACCGGGTACGGCAGCCAGCGGGCTTTTACCGTCTGTTTTGTTACCGAAATTCTCCTTGCCATAGTAGCTGGCAGGTGAACCGGCAGCATGTCCGGCTATGTTCACTTCAAACCCCATTTTCAACGGGTCGGCTCCGGGAGTGCCTTCAGCACCGAAGTGGGCTTTTCCGCAATGAATGGTGTGATAGCCATGGTCTTTGAGCACTTCGGCCAGGGAGGTGACTTGTGTGGTCCGTTCCACGCCAGGCTCTTGACAAATGCCGTTAACGTTCCATTCCGGATAAATCATGACCGAGTCGGGTTGTTCATGGGTAGTGTTCTTGCGGAGGGTCCAACTGGTGACTCGATGCCTGGCAGCATTCATTCCCGTAAAAAGGCTGACACGCGTAGGTGAACTGATGCTGCATGCATAGGCCTGCGTAAACATTTTGCCTTGTGTAGCCATCCGTTCCATGTTGGGAGTATGGTACGTATCGTTGTACTTGGTACGCTGTGTCCAAAAGGGGAGGGACGTGTCTTGCCATCCCATGTCATCCACTAGGAACAGAATGATGTTTGGCTGCTCTTTTGGAGCAGGTACGGCATCCCCAGGCGGCATGCCATACGCTTCTCCCGCCATTCCGCATATCGGAAGCATGGCGGATAATAATAATTCGTTTCTCATTTAGATAATAATTTAGAAAGGGTTAGATAGGTTGTAGTTTAATTGTTTTTTTACATTATCCTTTGGCCTCCTGATACAAGAAGCGTTTGATAGATTTCTTCGGCGTTTTTTCAAATTCTTCAGGATAGATTTTCATTTTGAATATCTGGCTGTATGCGGGCAGTTCTGCATTCAGTGCCACACGGTTTTCCTCCATGACGCGTTCGATGTCGTCATTGTTCAGCCCATGGGCAAAGGCATCATCGAAGTCGGGGTAAACCAGACCTACCAGTTTCTCATTCTGCTGCACGATGATGCTTTCGGCTACATACGGCATATTGTTCAGTTTGTCTTCTATCTCTTCCGGGTAGATATTCTGACCGCTCGGACCAAGGAGCATGTTCTTGCTGCGTCCCTTGATGCTTACGTTGCCTTCGGCATCCATCAGGGCAAGGTCTCCGGTGTGCAGCCAGCCGTCTTTGTCGAGTACCTGTACGGTGGCCTCGTCGTTCTTGTAGTAACCCAGCATGACATTGGGACCACGGCAGACAATCTCTCCCGGAATGTTTTCGGGATCGGATGATAGGATTTTCACCTCCATACGCGGTGCGGCCTTTCCGCAAGAACCGGGTTTGAAGCGGGTCCAATCCTCGTAACAGATGATGGGGCCGCATTCCGTCATTCCATAGCCTACCGTATAGGGGAAATCTATCATCTTTAAGAACTGCTCCACTTCCTGGTTGAAGGCAGCTCCTCCTACAATGATTTCTGCAAAGTTTCCGCCAAAGGCTTGAATCATTTGTTCGCGTACGGTCGCCTTTATCTTGTCATTGATGATGGGTACTTTCAGCAACAACTTCATGGCGGGAGTTTCCAGCTTGGGCAGTACGCTCTTCTTTATAATCTTTTCGATAATGAGCGGAACAGCCACAATCAGGTTAGGCTTCACTTCGGTGAAAGCCTGGAAAATGATTTTGGGGCTGGGCATACGAGTGAGGAAGAATATGTGGCAACCTACGGCGAATTCATACAGAAACTCGAATGCAAGTCCGTACATATGTGCCATTGGCAGCATGGAGACAATCTTGTCACCGGCTTTCAGCGGCAATACTTCGAAAGCAAAAGTAGTGTTTGACCAAAGGCTGCGGTAGGGCAGCATCACTCCTTTGGAGTAACTGGTGGTGCCGGATGTATAGTTGATGACCGCCAGTTCGTCGGGCTGGTCCTTGTGATAACTGACATGTTCCTTGCGGAAGTTCTTGGGGTATTTCTTACCGAACATTTCGTTGAGATGTTCGCGGGCATAGTCCAACTTTTCGCTGCGGGAGACAAGAATGTAGAAGTCTGCCATCATCATGATGCCCTCCAGCAGCGGCATAGCACTTTCGTTGAGGTTTTCCCAAACCTGGTCGCCTACGAAAAGCAGTTTGGCTTCGGAATGGTTCACGATGTTGTGTACATTGTCTGCCTTGAACTCGTGAAGGATGGGGACGATTACCGCACCGTAGGTCAATGTTGCGAGGAACGTTACGCCCCAGTGGGAACTGTTGCGGCCACAGACGGCAATCTTATCGCCTTTCTTGATGCCGCTTGCCTCGAAAATGATATGCAGCTTTTCTATTTTGCGGGCTACGTCCTTATATTGTAGGGTTGCTCCCTTATAGTCGGTCAGAGCGTCTAAATCCCAATTTTCCTTATGCTATTCTCTATATAGGCGATAAAACTTTGTTCCATGATATTAATTGCACATTTGGTTGAAAATTGTGCAAATATAAGGGTTTATATATAGAAAGCAAACTTTTATAGGGAAAATAGTTTTTATGGCGGCTATTTGCTAAAACTCGACAGTTATACCTAAAGTAGGCAGGATAGTGCCGCTTTCCTGCTTGAGGTATTTCATTTTATAGCGCTGTTCGGTAACAGGAGCAGACGGATTTTCGATGATGCCCGTACTCATTATCACATCCGGCTGCTTCAGTTTGTTGCCGGTGACACCGTAATCGTTTCCTTTGCATGCCAACGGAATGTTGTCTTGGAGGGAAAGTGGCATACGGCTGTAACGCTTGAAGAAACCTTCTGCAGAAACCATGAACCGGTCTTGCAGGTGCCAGTCCAGACCGAGGCTGCTTTCAAAGACCTGCATGTACTTCAAGTTTTTGTTGAGATATTGCCCTTCATTGTCTTTATATCCCAAAGCGGTGTAGGGAGGCAATTGGTGGTAGAGGCCGGTACTTCCGCTCAGGGTCCATTGTTCCGAGAGTTTGTAGGATGCAGAGAGGCGTGGGGAGAACTGTTTCCATAGCTGCCGCATCTTTCGGTTGTAAGTGTTGCCATCCATACGGATACCGGCAGAAAGGGCCAGACGCTTGTCGGCGGTGGTATAGTTGGAAGAGAAGAAAGCCCCCCAGCCGAAGATGTCGAGTGAGGTTTCGTAGATGGAAAGCGTACCCGAATGACTGCCGTATAGTCTTTGCCTGCTGTGGTTTGTATAGATGGAGTTGTTCAGTTCTGCTCCTTCTTTTAGGGTCCATGCTCCCAAGCGCGTTTGGTTTTCGAAACGCAGGGTGGTCTGTTCTGTGGAGCGTAGGCGCAGGGTCAGGTTGTCTTCGGAAGAGTCATCGTTGTTGCGGTATTTCAGATTGCGGTTGTTCAGGTAGTTATGGCTCAGTATAAGGGATTGTACGTGCCTTCCATTGTAGTGTCTGTAAGAGGCTCCGAGAGTGAATGTTTCCTGATGGATAGTGGGGAGATAGCTGAGCAGATATTCGGCATCTTCTCCTTTTTCATCGGTATTCAGTTTCATCTTGTCAATGCCTGCAAGACCAAGCAGGGTCAGCTCGCTGTGCTCGTTGAAACGGGTTTTTGTTTTGAATTGTCCGTCAATGAAATTGGGCAGGAAGGGCAGTCCCAAAGCCTTGAACAAAAGTTGCAGGTAGGACTGGCGTGCGGAGAACAGATAAGTGGTGCGCTGCCCCAGATGGCCTGCTCCGCTGAGCGAGACTTCCGATGCGCCGATGGTGGCTTTGAACGCCTGCTTGTCCGGATTTCCGTCCTTGAGGCGGAAGTCGAGGACGGAACTCAAGGCTCCGGAGCGGTTGGCGGGGAAGGCGCCCGTATAAAATGTAATCTCGCGTATCAGGTCGGCATTGACAATACTTACCGGTCCTCCGGATGCACCCTGAGTGGCAAAGTGGTTGATGTTGGGGATTTCGATGCCATCCATATAAAAGCGGTTTTCGGAAGGAGAACCGCCCCGAACAATCAAGTCGTTGCGATAGCCGATGGGAGAGAAAGAGACGCCGGGATAGGAGCGTACGATGCGCGAAACATCCCGGTTGGCTCCGGGACTTTTCTCTATTTCCTGCAAGCCGATGATACGCATGCTGACCGGGCTTTCGATACTTCGCCGGAAGGGGGAAGGCACCACCACTACTGTGTTCAGCAGATTGGCATCCTCTTCCATCTCTATCTCGATGAACGGGGTTGAGGCTGAAACGATATATTCGGGGGTGGAAACAGTCTGGTATCCTATGCAGGATGCCTCAAGGCTATAGATGCCCGGAGGTACCTGCTCTATCTTGAATGTGCCGAGTGAATCGGTGGATGCCCCTTTCCCGGGGATGCCGGTAACGAAAACGTTGGCGTAGGCCACGGGTTGTCTGGACTGTCTGTCGATGACTTTGCCGCGAACGGAATAGGTCACGGGAGCTATCATGGCATTCATGGTTGGGCTGATACCTGATAAAAGTATCAGCAATATAAACAATACAGTTCCCACCTTGTACCGTATGGCATTCATGGCTAATCAGACGTCACTAATTACTTTCCCAAGTACCATCGGTACATGCGTTGCACACCTTCCTCGATATCAATCTTATGATGCCATCCCAATGCATGTAACTTGCCGGGATCGGTCAGTTTGCGCATGGTGCCGTCGGGTTTGGAAGTGTCGAAGGTCAACCGGCCCTGATAGCCTACGGTGTTGACAATCAGCTCTGCCAACTGGCGGATAGTGATTTCCTTGCCCGTACCGATATTGATGTGACAGTTGCGGATTTCCTTGTCGCCCGGCTTGAAGGTATCTTTGAAGTCGACGTGTTCCATGACGAAGACGCTGGCATCTGCCATCTCCTCGCTCCAGAGGAATTCGCGCAAGGGGGTGCCGGAACCCCATAATCTCACTTCTTCTTCGCTGATGCCGTATTTCCGGAGGATATTCAGAATGTCCTCTTTGCTGCTGTCGCCGTTGATGCCTTCCACCGGACGCAGGTTCATGTCGTGGCGTACGGCATCCCAGTCGCCTTGTTTCAGGCAGTGGGCGAGGTGTATCTTGCGTATCATGGCAGGGAGCACGTGGCTGCGTTCCAGGTCGAAGTTGTCGTTGGGACCGTAAAGGTTGGTGGGCATCACGGCAATGTAGTTCGTACCGTATTGAAGATTGAAGCTTTCGCACATTTTCAGTCCGGCTATTTTGGCGATGGCATAGGGCTCGTTCGTGTATTCCAGCGGAGAAGTGAGGAGTGCGTCTTCTTTCATCGGCTGTTCGGCATCACGGGGATAGATGCAGGTGCTGCCCAGAAAGAGAAGTTTTTTTCACTCCGTGGCGGAAGCTTTCGCCGATGACGTTCTGCTGTATCTGCAAGTTCTTGTAGATGAAGTCGGCACGGTAGATACTGTTGGCCATGATGCCACCCACAAAGGCGGCGGCAAGGAATACATATTCGGGCTGTTCCTCGTCGAAGAAGCGGCGTACGGCAACTCCGTCGAGCAGATCGAGTTCTGTGTGGGTCTTGCCGATGAGATTGGTGTATCCTTTCTCCTCAAGATTTTTCCAGATGGCAGAACCTACCAGTCCCCGGTGGCCTGCTACATATATTTTGGCATTTTTGTCTAACATTGTTGTCTGAAAGTTTAATAGTTCATTCAAAGCTCTTTGCTTCTTAAATACAGTTTCTTCACAAATTTCATGTCGTGCTCTGCCATGATGCGTACCAACTCTTCAAAACTGGTCTGCCTCGGATTCCATCCCAGCAGTGTTTTTGCTTTGGTGGGGTCGCCCAGCAATTGTTCCACTTCGGCAGGCCGGAAATATTTGGGGTCGACTTCCACGAGGACTTTTCCGGTCTGTGTGTCGATACCCTTCTCATCCACTCCCTGGCCTTCCCAGCACAGAGTGATGCCTACCTCCCGGAATGCCAGTGTCGCAAATTCGCGTACGGTATGCATTTCTCCGGTGGCAATGACGAAGTCTTCGGGGGTGTCGTGCTGCAGGATGAGCCACATGCACTCGATGTAGTCTTTGGCATATCCCCAGTCGCGCCGGGCATCCAGATTGCCCAGATACAGCTTGTCCTGGAAGCCTTGGGCGATGCGGGCAGCCGCCAGTGTGATTTTTCTTGTCACGAAGGTTTCACCTCGGCGTTCGCTCTCGTGGTTGAAGAGTATGCCGTTTACAGCAAACATGCCATAGCTTTCGCGGTAGTTCTTTGTAATCCAAAAGCCATACTGTTTGGCTACGCCATAGGGGCTGCGGGGATAGAACGGGGTCGTTTCGCTTTGCGGCACTTCCTGCACTTTTCCGAAGAGCTCGGAAGTGGAGGCCTGGTAGATGCGTGTCTTCTTTTCCATACCGAGAATGCGTACGGCTTCGAGCATGCGCAGGGTGCCTACGGCATCGGTTTCGGCGGTATATTCGGGCACGTCGAAGGATACTTTGACATGGCTTTGAGCGGCAAGGTTATATATTTCGTCCGGCTGCACACTCTGGATGATACGGATGAGAGAGCTGGAGTCTGTCATGTCTCCATAGTGCAGATTAATGGTACGTTTCTGTTTCATGTCGCGTACCCACTCATCGAAGTAGAGGTGTTCGATGCGGCCGGTGTTGAAAGAGGAAGAGCGACGCAGGATACCGTGCACTTCATATCCTTTCTGCAGGAGGAATTCGGCAAGGAACGAGCCGTCCTGCCCGGTAATGCCGGAGATAAGGGCTTTCTTCATAATGTATGCTTCTTGTTATTATGTCTTTTCGGACTGCAATATTCGTTATTTTCCACGAGATGGCAAAATATAAACTATTTCTTTCCCATCACTTTGTCGATAATCAGTGCGATTGCCCCGTCGCCCGTCACATTGCAGGCAGTACCGAAGCTGTCCATCGCTATGTATAGTGCAATCATCAGCGCTTGTGCCGACTCGTCGAAGCCCAGCATGGATTGCAGGATGCCCAGTGATGCCATGATGGCGCCTCCCGGTACCCCGGGAGCGGCTACCATAGTGATGCCCAGCATGAAGATAAATCCTGCAAATAGAGGGAAATCATGGGGCATGCCTTGCATTATCATCAGTGCCAGGGCGCATGCCACAATCTTCAATGTGCTGCCCGACAGATGGATGGTGGCGCAAAGTGGGATGACGAATCCGGCAATATCGGCAGAGACGCCGTTCTTCCGACTTTGCTCCAATGTTACAGGGATAGTGGCGGCACTGGATTGAGTGCCTAGAGCCGTGAAGTAGGCAGGCATCATTCGTCCCAGTAGTTTGAGAGGGTTCTTGCGGACAAACAGTGCCGCAATGCTGTATTGGAATACCAGGAGAAAGATGTGAAGCAGGAAGATTACACCGATAATCTTAATAAAGACCATCAGGATGCCGAATACTTGTCCACTGTGCGTCATGTTGAGGAAAATGCCGAAAATATAGATGGGAAGCAGCGGCAATATCACTGCACTGATCATGCGGATGACAATCTCTTGAAAATCGCGCGCCGCATTTTTCAGTACCTCGCTTTTCAGATGAGCCAGGCCCAGCCCCAGTGTGAAGGCAAGTACGAGTGCGGTCATAACATTCATCAAGGGCGGGATACCCACGGAAAAATAGGGAAGAATGCCTTGAGACTCACTGACTTCTTCTAACGGCACCCCGGTTTCTATGAGGGAAGGAAATACCGCCATACCGGTGAAATAGGAGAGAAAGCCGGAGAATAAGGTAGCTCCGTAAGCAATGAGCGCCGTGACGACCAGCATCCGTCCGGCTCCTTTGCCGATGTCGGCAATGGCAATCGTGACCAGTCCCACAATGATGAGGGGGATGGAGAAGTTCAGGAATTCACTGAAAATGGCATTGAATGTTACGAACAGCCGTACCAGCGAAGCCGGTAGGAAATTTCCGAAAAGTATACCTAAGATAATGGCAATGATGATGCGTGGCAATAGTCCGATGTGGAAGTTCTTCATGAGCATTGGTTTTCTGTCTGGTTGAAAAATAGGCTTTCGCTGACAAAAGTACTATTTTATTTTCGTAATTCATACGAACAAATGCTGTTAGCATTTTGTTTCCATATAAAGACAAAATTTACATGAATATGAAGAATTTAAATAAAACAGACATTGGACTTATCGGTCTGGCAGTTATGGGCGAGAATTTGGCCCTCAATATGGCAGATAAGGGATGGAATGTTTCGGTGTATAATCGTACGGTTCCGGGAGTGGAAGAAGGGGTGGTGGAGCGTTTTGTGAACGGCCGCGCCAAAGGGAAAAAAATTGAAGGCTATACAGATATAGCCGAATTTGTAACTTCCATTGCCATACCCCGCAAAATAATGATGATGGTTCGTGCCGGCAGTGCGGTGGATGAACTGATGGAACAGCTGTTTCCCCATTTGTCCGAAGGGGATATCCTGATTGACGGTGGTAATTCCAATTATGAGGACACCAACCGGCGTGTGGCATTGGCCGAAAAGAAAGGCTTCCGTTTTGTGGGAGCTGGAGTTTCCGGTGGAGAGGAAGGAGCGCTGAACGGCGCGTCTATCATGCCCGGAGGCTCTGAAAGTGCCTGGCCTGAGGTGAAGCCTATCCTGCAGAGTATTGCGGCAAAAGCATCTGACGGTACCCCGTGCTGCCAGTGGATTGGTCCTGCCGGTTCCGGTCATTTCGTCAAGATGATACATAACGGTATCGAATATGGAGATATGCAGCTTATTGCCGAAGCTTATTGGGTGATGAAGAATCTGCTTGGTCTGGACAATGGACAGATGGCGGAAATCTTTGCTGATTGGAATGAGGGTAAGTTGCGTAGCTATCTCATTGAAATTACCGCCAACATACTGCGTCATAAGGACAAATCAGGAGGTTACCTGATAGATAAGATATTGGATACCGCCGGACAGAAAGGTACGGGCAAGTGGTCCGTTATCAATGCGATGGAGCTGGGTATGCCGTTGGGGCTGATTGCTACGGCTGTGTTCGAACGTAGTTTGTCGGCACAGAAGGGCTTGCGTGAAACGGCTTCCAAGCAATTTGTATGCCGACGCTCGCAGGCGGTGTACAACAAGTCGGAGATGGTGAAGGATATCTATTCCGCACTCTATGCTTCCAAATTAGTGTCATATGCTCAGGGATTTGCTGTGTTGCAGCGTGCATCCGACGCTTTTGCCTGGAACCTCGATTTGGCATCCATCGCCCGCATGTGGCGGGGCGGCTGCATCATCCGTAGTATTTTCCTGAACGACATAGCTACGGCTTTCGAGGCAAAAGACAAGCCCAAACATCTGCTGTTGGCTCCTTATTTCAAAAATGAAATGCAGCTGTTGCTTTCCGGCTGGAAACATCTGGTGGCACAATCCATGAAAGAGGAACTTCCGGTGCCTGCATTCTCGTCCGCCTTGAATTATTTCTATTCGCTGGTGTCTGCCAAGTTGCCTGCCAATATGATTCAGGCGCAACGTGACTATTTTGGTGCGCATACCTTTGAAAGGACAGACGAGTTGCGTGGACAGTTTTTCCATGAAAATTGGACGGGACACGGAGGAGATACGAAATCGGGTACGTACAATGTGTGAGAAAGGGGGAGAAGATGATGAAGAAATTAGTGATTGTTATATTCGGCGCTTCGGGTGACTTGACGAAGCGCAAACTGATGCCGGCGCTCTATACTTTGTATAGTGGCGGGCGGTTGCCGGAAGGATTCTCCATTCTGGGGATAGGACGCACCGAGTATACGGATGCCCGTTACCAAGAATATATAATGAGTGAATTGAGTAAGTTCGTAGCTTCCAGAGAGCAGGTGGAAGATAAAATGAGGGATTTTTGCAGCCATCTGCATTACCAGACATTGGATCCCGCCGAGGTTGAAGGCTATCATCTGCTGGACGGACGTTTACAAGAGTTTACCGGTGAGCAGAAACCGGACAACCTGCTGTTCTATCTGGCTACTCCACCTTCCTTGTACGGTGTCATTCCCTTGCACTTGAAGGCGGCCGGTCTGAACCGTCCTGATACGCGTATCATCGTTGAAAAGCCGTTCGGTTACGATTTGGAGTCAGCCAGAAAGCTGAATAGCATTTATGCTTCCGTTTTCAAGGAGCATCAGATTTACCGCATCGACCATTTTTTGGGTAAGGAAACGGCGCAGAACATTCTCGCCTTCCGTTTTGCCAACGGAATCTTCGAACCGCTATGGAACCGTAATTATATAGACTATGTGGAGATTACAGCCGTAGAGAATCTGGGTATCGAAGGACGTGGCGGATTCTATGAAGGTGCCGGAGCCCTGCGCGATATGGTACAAAACCACCTCATACAGCTTGTGGCGCTCACTGCATTGGAACCGCCTGCCGTTTTCAATGCCGATAATTTCCGCAACGAGGTGGTGAAGGTCTATGAGTCATTGGCCCCCTTGACAGAGGAGGATTTGGAGGAACACATTGTCCGCGGACAATATACGGCTTCGGGCTCGAAAGCCGGGTATAGGGGAAGAGAAGAACGTGGCACCTGATTCGCGTACCGAAACGTATATTGCCATGAAAATCGGTATTAACAACTGGCGGTGGAAGGGTGTTCCTTTCTATATCCGTACCGGCAAACAAATGCCGACAAAGGTGACTGAGATTGTTGTACATTTCCGTGAGACGCCCCATCAGATGTTTCGTTGCGAGGGTGGACATTGTCCCCGCGCGAATAAGCTGATTCTCCGCCTGCAACCCAATGAAGGCATTGTGCTGAAATTCGGCATGAAGACTCCCGGACCGGGATTTGACGTGAAGCAGGTGATGATGGACTTCAGTTATGACCAGTTGGGCGGGTTGCCTACCGGCGATGCCTATGCCCGTCTGATAGAGGATTGCATACAAGGTGACCCTACACTCTTTACCCGCAGCGACGCGGTAGAGGCTTCATGGCGCTTTTTCGATCCCGTGTTGCGTTATTGGAAAGAGCATACGGATGCTCCTTTATATGGGTATCCCGTAGGTACGTGGGGACCTTTGGAAAGTGAAGCGATGATGCACGAACATGGTGCTGAGTGGACTAATCCGTGTAAGAATTTGACTAATACAGATGAATATTGCGAGTTATGAAAAGTTATGTTTACCATTCGGCTACAGCTACGGCACATGCGTTGATTGAACATTTGATTGCGATGATGGAGCGTGAGCCGGAAAAGACCTTTTATTTTGCATTCAGTGGGGGAAGTACTCCTTCGCTGATGTTTGACATTTGGGCCAACGAGTACAAGGAGGTGACTCCTTGGATGCGGATGCGGATTTATTGGGTGGATGAACGGTGTGTGCCGGCAGAGGATTATGAGAGCAATTATGGTACTATGCGCCGTTTGCTGTTGGATGAAGTAGGCATGCCCGATGAATACGTTTACCCTATTTATGGAGTGAACCGCCCGGAGATTGAAGCAAAGAACTATTCGACGCTGGTTTGCCGCACGGTTCCGCTTTGGGGTGGCTTCCCGGCCTTCGATGTCGTTGCTCGGTGCTGGAGACGACGGGCATACCTCCTCTATCTTTCCGGGGCAGGAATATCTGCTTTCTTCCTTTCATCCTTATGAGGTGAGTGTCAATCCCTATAATGGGCAGAAACGCATAGCCATGACCGGCTGCCTTTTGTTTGCTGCGAAGAATCTTATTTTCTTTATTACCGGCAAGAATAAGGCGGATGTGGTCCGCGATATTCTTGATTCCGGGGATACCGGTCCGGCAGCTTATGTGGCCCACCATGCCGAGCGTGTGGAATTGTTCCTCGATGCTCAGGCCAATGGCGGGAAAATGTCTACTTAGATGTACCGCTCTCCAGAATGCTTACGATGGAGAATAATGTAAAGCAGATGCCTCCCAAACCAGCCAGTACGCGTGCAGGGACAAAATAGGCATTGTGCAGGCTTGCCATCTCAAACAGAAAGGCGGAGAGAAACAGACAAGCCAGGGCCGTGAAGACCGGAATCTGCGGGATGCGGTTGGCCAGCTTGAAAGTGTTCCGCCAGATGGCGGCAAGTAGTATGACTTTGCTGGAAATGCTGTAGCATACCAGTCCCAGGCCTATCATAATATATCCTGTGGAGGAGAGTGCCGGATTGCTGTTGGCCAAGACCAGAAGTCCCCAGAGAATGCTTATGCTGCCCATTATCAAAACAAGGGCCGGCCATTGTTTCCGTTCAGACTTTGTATAGTTGTTGCGTATCTGGCGGACGATGGTTGCAACCAGCGCCACCAAGCTGGAACAGATACAAGCAAGTCCTGCCATGACATGGCCTGCTACATAATATGCATTGTGCTCGCTGCTTTTTGACAATAGCCAGAAGGCCCATATCCATGCCATTACTGCCATAAGGGTGGCAACTGCTATCAGGATATATCCCTGGGAGGAATTGAATGCATCGGCAGGTTGTAGCTGGTCGGTACGTTCCGAGTTGGCGGGAATGAGGGTGAAGCGGGTGGAGGCTGTGGCTGTGGTAGCTACACAAGCTGTGATGAAACCGACTCCGCAAATCACGTGTCCTGCCACGAAATTGCTTGCCGTGGCAGCTTCGTGCATATAATTCCAACCATAGATTACTGTGAGTACGGCTGCCAGGTAACCAATAACCGGAAGTGCGTATCTGGCTATCGGATTGTAGGTATGAATAATTTGTCTAATGATTGTTGCCGCTGTGGCGAACAAGGCAATGCAAATCATCCCTAAGGAAAATACTACCGGACCGGCCACAAATTTTGCCGAATCCAGTCCTTCGTGGAGCACAAAGGCTCCGTAGCCGAAACAGAAAAGGGCCATCAACAAGGGTATAGCCCTGAAAAGAATACTGATACCGTAATTCATAACTGTTGTTTTTAGAGTTTCCCCTTCAAACAGCGTTTCTGTGGCTTTGTTCCTCCTTTTAAGATTTATTTGTGATGAGAAGTGTTTCCCTGTCCGTATTTAGGGAGCCAGCCTCTCCTTTTTCCAGCTGCCATCCGCTTGTTGGGAATAGAGGAAACGGTCGTGTAGCCTGCTTTCCCGTCCTTGCCAGAATTCAAAACGGAAAGGGGTGACGGCAAAACCTCCCCAGTTGTCGGGACGTTTGATACTTTGCCCTATCCATGTTGCCGCTTCGCGGACGAACGCGCGCATTATCTCCATACGGCTGCCGATGACGTGACTTTGGGGTGAAATCCTCGCCCCGATTTTACTTTTGTAAGGCCTGCTTGCAAAATAGGCGTCAGAATCGGCAGGAGCGCATCTTTCAGCTTTTCCTTCAATGTGTATTTGCCTTTCCAGTTTGTGCCATACGAAAGATAAGGATATATACGGATTTGTAGTCAGTTGCCGGCCTTTCCTGCTTTCGTAGTTGGTGAAGAAGATGAAACGGCCATTTTCCACCCCTTTCAGCAACACTGTGCGTGTAGAAGGATGCCCGTCTGTCGAGACTGTAGCTACCGTCATGGCGGTGGGCTCGTACTCATCACTATGGATAGCATCGTTCAGCCAATGGTCGAATTGCTCAAAGGGATTGTCGTTGAGGTTACCCGGTGTCAGCCTGCCTTTCTTATATTCTCTTCTGATGTCAAAGAGTTGTGATTTCATTATCGTGTGGTTTTATCAGGAGTGATATATTGTTTTTCTATGTAACAGTCTGAGAGGGCTGAATGTTTTTGTTTTTCTGTGGAAAGAAAAATATGGAAGAAGGAAATGGCTGTGTTGATACTTAAAAAAATGGGGGTGTGTCAAAATTCACCACAGATTACACGGATTAACACAGAATGAGCTTAATCTACTGATAATCAAAGATGCTTATCTGTGCAAATCTGTGTAATCTGTGGTGAATACCAGTTTCGACACACCCTCGGATATTGGAGATTACCTTATGAAGACAAGTGGAAAGTGGACACTGGCATGTCTGCTATTGTAATTTAAACATTACGGGAACTGTGAATTTACAACGGACCGGTTTGCCTCGTTGCTCACCGGGTTTCCATTTGGGCATGGTGGAAATCACACGGATAGCTTCTTTGTCCAGATAGGGATCTACGCCTCTTACTACTTTTACATCTACGATGCTGCCGTCTTTGTTGACAACGAATTGTACTATTACGCGCCCCTGGGTTCCGGTCTCTTGTGCAATAGTCGGGTATTTTATACTCTTACCCAGATATTGCATCAGACTCATGCCATTATAAGAAAACTCGGGATTCTTCTCTACAACTTCAAAAATCTCATCCTCTACCGGAATCTCTTCATCTACGGTTGGAGATATGGTTTTGATGATTACAGCTTCACCGATTTCTTCGGAAGAGGCAATGGCTGTTTCTTTCACATTGTCATTATCATCCACAATTGTCAATACCTCGGCAATTGCAGGAGCTTGAGGGGGTGGCGGAGCTACTAATTCGGGTTGCTCCGTGATAGGAATTTCAATTTCCTGCTCAAATACGTTCTCGGTAATAGCACCGCTCATGTCAATCCTAACATCACGCTTCGACCATTCAAATGCAACGAACATGAAGACCAGCACAATTACATAACCTACAAGTAGCCAACTTGACTTCTTGTTTTCCAGGCTTGCTTTGGATGTTTTCTTGATTTCCATAATTTACAAGATTATTACCGTATAATGGTTGTCGCGAAACTAACATTATACAGATGTGATTAGTAAAATCATAAAACATGCGTGCCCACTTGTTTCTGTATTAAAGATAAGAAAATGAATGTTATGTTGGTGTTTGATATGTAGTTATATATAGTTTTTTAAATTTGCTTTGATAATTTTTCTGCTTGTGGATTAAATAGTGTTGATATGTAAAAAGCACTTCCAACGTTCGCTTACGGAGGAAGTGCTTCACACAAAAACTAAACTAGACTTAACTAAACTATTCTATTGGGGGAGTTTCACAACTCCTATCTGTTCGGTGCAAAGATAAAAAAACATATTTTAATATGCAAAAGGATTCTATAATAAATCGACGTTTTTTCCGATTTTATCGACGGATTGGTCGATTTTTTTAGCCTCTTTGGTCTAAAAATTCTTGAAAAGCTTGTTTATAGCTGTCACTTATCGGGATGTAATTCTTTCCGAACACGATGCGGCCACGGTCTATAATACGTATTTTATTCTTCTGAACAATGTAGGAACGGTGGACGCGCATGAAACGCGAGGCAGGCAGAAGTTCCTCCATTGCCTTCATGCTCATGAGAGACAGGATAGGCTTGGGAGAATCCTCCTCGTAGATTTTGAGATAGTCTTTCAGCCCCTCTATGTACAGAATTTTACTCAATTCGATTTGCACCAGCTTATACTCGCTCTTTACGAAGATGCTCTGAATCTCTTCCTTGGGCTGTTGCAGCAATTCAAACCATTGCACAGCCTTGTTGGCAGCCTGCAGAAAGTCGACGTAGGAGATGGGTTTCAGCAGGTAGTCCAGCGCATTGACTTTGTAGCCGTCTATGGCATACTGGTCGAAGGCGGTGGTAAAGACAATGCGGGTGCCGGAATCGACCATCTTCGAAAATTCCAGTCCGTTCAGTTCGGGCATCTGGATGTCGAGGAAAAGCAGGTCGATGTGCTTCTCGGGCAACTTCTTGATGGCTTGTACGGCACTGGAGTATTTACCGACCAACTCCAGAAACGGGGTCTTGTTGACGTAGCTTTCCAGCAACCCTAGGGCGAGGGGCTCGTCGTCTACAATGGCGCACTTCAGATTCATATCTTTATAATTAAAATAGATTTATACTCTTTCATGTCCTCACTCACTCCTTGCTGCCAGTCGTAATGACCGGGATAGGTCAGCTCCAGACGCTTGCGCACCTGTTCCAGGCCGATGCCGCTTCCGCTTTTATCTGCCACGCTTTTGGGATGATAGCTGTTGGTTATTTCGCAATGTATCTCTCCGGGGCTTTCACTGAAGTGGATACGGATAAAGCTGGGCTCAGTGGGGGAGATGCCATGCTTGAAGGCATTCTCTATGAGGGAAATAAAGATGAGCGGAGCTATTTCCGTACGGCTGTCCGGTCGGACGTCTATCTTTGTTTCCACACGGACGTTGGCAGAGAGGCGGATGCGCATTAGTTCGATGTAGTTGCGGATGAAGTCCATCTCCTTGTCCAGGGTGACGAAGTTCTGCTGATTGTCATACAGCACATGGCGCAGCAGTCGGCTCAGTTCCTGTACTGCCATCTGCGCCTTGTCGGTGTCGAAGGCGATGAGAGCGTAGATGTTATTCAGCGTATTGAGCAGGAAGTGCGGGTTGAGCTGGTTGCGGAGATTCTTCAACTCGGCTTCCGTGCGGCTTTTCTCGGCTTCGCGGCGGGCGGCGTCCATCTGCGCCCAGCGGCGGCTCAGCTTGATGGCAGCGCTGAGGCCGGCGGTGAGAATCATGGTCGAGACGTCGCGCAAGATGAATATCCATTTGGGAGGCCCCATGTGCTGACCGTCATCATCGCCGCGCATATGGTTTTGGAATGTGTATTCTTGCCAAAGGTGGGCGCCGGTGGTAATGCAGATGATGAGCAGTGTGTTCAGCAGGAGATACTGCCGGATGCGTCCCTCGAACAAGTAGCGGGGAATGAGGAGGCAGTAGTTGATGTAGAATACAAGGAAGAATGAGAGGGTACTGCTGCTACCGTGGCGCAGATAGTCCGCAAGGCTGATATTGAAGCCGCTGCGTGTCATCATCAGAAAGGGGAAACCGATGACGATACCCCAGACAATGATGTGTATCAGGGTTTCGATGCCGCGGCGGCGTGGGTTAGGGAGCTGTTGTTTCATCATGATACAAAGATACGGATTTTAGGTGGATATTGGAAATATCCGCTGCCTGCGAAGCAAATCTCTGTTCGCAGGTTGCGGATAAGCGTTTCCAGGTTGCGGATATGTATCCCAAGCTTGCGGATGTCTATCCCAAGGCTTGGGATAGAGATTATCCTTGGTTTCGCATAACTTTTTTCCCTATTGCCGGAAACTTTTTTCCTAATACTTAAGAACTATTTGGCTAACTTCCGGCAAGGGAGAAAAGGTTATTCGTAGCGTATGGCCTCTATCGGGTCGAGGTCCGCAGCTTTCTTGGCGGGATACCAACCGAAGAACACTCCGGTGACGGTACATACGGCGAAGGAGAGGAATACACTCCACGGCTGGATGAAGATGGGCCAGTGGGCAACGCTCTTCACTATCCAGCTGGCTCCGCATCCGATGATGACGCCGATGATGCCTCCGGTGATGCTGATGAGGATAGCTTCGATGAGGAACTGGCTCAAGATGTCGACACCGCGGGCGCCTACACTCATGCGCAGGCCGATTTCGCGCGTGCGTTCCGTCACCGATACGTACATGATGTTCATAATGCCGATGCCGCCCACTACGAGCGAAATGCCGGCTATGCAGGCAAGCAGCGTGGTCATCAGGTCGGTGGTGGAGTTCAGCATGGTGCTGAGTTCCTGCTGGCTGCGAATGGTGAAGTCGTCGTCGTCACTCTCCTTCAGTTTGTGGTTCCGGCGCAGAATTTCGGTGATTTCTTCGGTGGCATTGTCCGTCATGTCCTCGGTGAGTGCGGAGGCGAAGATGCCGCTAAGGTAGGTCTGTGCCAGCAGGCGTTTCATCACGGTGCTGTAAGGGGCAAGCACTACGTCGTCCTGGTCCATGCCCATGGAGTTGTAGCCTTTGGACTTCAGCACGCCCACCACGCGGAAGGGCACTTGGTTGAAGCGGATGATACGTCCCACGGGGTCCTCTCCGCCGGGGAAGAGGTTGTCTTGGATGGTCTTTCCGATGACGCACACCTTGGCAGAGGTCTGTATGTCGGCTTCGGTAAACATCTCGCCGTTCTCCACGCTGAGCTGCCGGATTTCGAGATAGTCCGTGCCTACACCACTCACGGAGGAGGGGTAGTTGTTGTTGCCTGCGATGAGCTGCCCGCTGGAGGAGACATTGGGGCTGACGGCAGCCAGGAAGTTGGTTTCGTTGCGCAGCGCCTCGTAGTCGGTAAGCTTCAGGGTCTGCATGGCGCTGGGGTCTTGGCGGACACCGCCGCGCATGTCGGCACCGGGGTGAATCATTATCATGTTGGAGCCCATTTCGGAGATTTGCGCCTGGATGCTTTTCTTTGAACCTTGTCCGATGGCAAGCATCGTGATGACGGACGCCACGCCGATGATGATGCCCAGCATGGTGAGGAATGCGCGCAGCTTGTTGTTGTTCAAGGCACGCAGGGCTATTTTGAAAAGGTTTGTTCCGTTCATATCGTTTTAATGGAAAGTTTAAAATTAATCCCTAATCCTTAATCCCTTATCCCTCATTCCTCCTCCTGCTTAGGCAATGCTGCCAGAGCTTCGGCTGCATTCTGGATTTGGGTGTTGATGGTATCGTCCTTGATTTGTCCGTCGCGCAGCACGATGTTGCGGCTGCTGTATTGGGCTATTTCGGGGTTGTGGGTGACGAAGATGATGGTGCGTCCTTCGGCATGCAGCTTTTGGAACAGTACCAGAATCTCGAAAGAAGTACGGGTGTCCAGGTTGCCCGTGGCTTCGTCCGCCAGGATAACGGCAGGATTGTTTACCAGGGCGCGGGCGATGGCTACGCGTTGCATCTGACCGCCGGACATCTGATTGGACTTATGTTCCAGTCGGTCGCCCAGCCCCACGGCTTGCAGGGCTTCGATGGCACGTCTCCGCCTTTCGGAAGCCGAGACGGAGGAGTTATACATCAGCGGTAGCTCCACATTTTCCACGGCAGTGGTTTTGGGCAGCAGGTTGTAACTCTGGAATACGAAGCCGATTTTACGGTTGCGTAGTACGGCGCGTTGAGGCTTGCTCATGGTGCGTACGGAGATACCGTCCAGCAGGTATTCGCCGCTGGTGGGCGTGTCCAGGCAGCCGAGGGTATTCAGCAAAGTCGACTTCCCGGAGCCCGATGTACCCATGATGGTGACAAACTCGCCTTCACGGATGGTGAACGAGACGCCGCGCAGGGCATGCACGGTTTCGTCCCCTACCTGGAAGTTGCGTTTGATATTTTGAAGTTCAATGACTGCTTTATTCATAATTCTTTTCTTTGTATTATTTTCCGCTCTTCTTCTTACTTCCCGGAGGGCCAGGCATGAACGGACTCTTCTCACCGCCGGGAGCTTCCTGGCTCATGTCCGGAGCGCCGCTACCGGGCATGCTGCCGATGTTGGCTTCGGTCACCACTACGGTACCTTCGTTAATGCCGCTGATAATTTCCGTGTTGACTCCGTTGGAGATACCTATCTTCACCGGATGGGCGGTAAAGGTATTGCCTTCGCGGGTCCAGAGTTTATGTTCCCCTTCGCAATCCTTCACAATATCGTTGTCTCCGATAAGCGGTTTTTCGGGGTTGAAGCGCAGGGCACGGGCAGGAGCGCACAGTACGTCTTTGCGGTCGAGAGTGAAGATGGTGACGTTGGCTGTCAGGCGTGGTTTCAGTTTCAGGTCCGGGTTGTGGGCAGAGATGACTACTTCGTAGGTCACAACCGTGCTGGTGCTGGTGCTCGACGTGCTGCTTGAGCTAGCATCTCCCAGACGAATTTGTGTGACCACTCCTTCGAACACGTCATTCGGGTAGGCGTCTACGGTAAACGTGGCGCGCTGTCCCTCTTCCACACCGCCTATGTCTGCTTCGTCCACGTCGGCCACAACCTGCATCTGCGTCAGGTCGGCAGCGATGGTGAACAGTGTCGGTGTCTCGAAGCCGGAAGCCACGGTCTGTCCTGCTTCCACGTCGCGGCTGATGACTACACCGTGGGAGAGGTGATGGTGGCGTAGGAGAGGTTGCGTTCAGCCTTTGCCAGTGATGCCTGGCTGCTTTCGTAGTTGCTCTTGGCCTTCTCGTAGTTATAGACGGACTGCTCATAGTCCGTGGCGGCGATGAGCTGCTTTTCGTTCAGCGTCTTGTTGCGCTCGTAGAGTTTTTTCTGGTACTCGTATTCGGCCTTTGCACCGTTGTAGGCGGCGCGTTGCGAGGCTAGTTCGCTTTGCAGTGTCACGCGGTCCATCTCGGCAATGAGTTGGCCTTTGGTTACTACGGAATTGTAGTCTACATGAATCTTGTCGATGATACCGCTCACCTGGGTACCCACTTCCACTTCCGTCACCGGTTCGATGGTCCCCGTGGCGGTTACGGATTCGGAAATCTCGCCTTTATGGATGGTTGCTGTGGCGTAGGTCACCTTGTGCTTGGCCTTGGCACCACCGAAGAGCCATACGCCGCCGCCCACTATGATTACGGCAGCTACGGCAATGAGGATGATTCTTTTTTTGTTCATATATATATAGGTATTATAATTCGATTTTTTCTCCTTGATAAAACTTCAGTAGCTGCATATTCAGTATGGCCATGTATTTGGCTTGCAGTGTCTCCTGCTGTGCGCTGAGCAGATTGCTTTTCTCAGTCAGCAGTTCTACGGTATTCTTCATGCCCAGGTTGAACTGCTCTTGAATCAGTTCATAGCTGGTCTGCGTACTTTTCAGTTTCTCTGTGGCGGCGGCGTAGCGCTGCTGGGCGCTGTTGGCATCGAGCCAGAGGGTTTCGATGGTCTTGTACAGCGTTTTTTGGTCGTCCAGCAGGTCCAGTTCGCTGGTCTGCTTCTGAATCTTGGCTTTCTCTACGGCACTCTTGGTCTGCCGGTTGCTGAAGATAGGCACGCTTACGGTGAAGCCCAGCGAGTTGTTCCAGTTCTGTTTGACTTGCTCGCTGAAGGTGAAGTCATTGCCGTTGGCATGGCTGGTTCCGATGCCGGCGCTGAGGCTCAGCGTAGGCAGATAGCCAGCGCGGGCAATTTTGATGTCGAGGTCGGATGTTTGTATATTCAGTTTGCCGGCTTCTATTTCCGGACGGAGCACGAGGGCAGAACGGTAAACGTCCGTTTTGGTGGGCAGGGGTGCCAGTACGTTTTCCGTGCCGAGTGTGGGGATGTAGAGGTTCATCTCGGATTCGCCGTCCAGTTCCAGGAGTTGTTTCAGTTGTAGTTTGTAATCTTGCAGGGTGGCTTGTGCGGTTACCAGCTGATATTTGTCGGTACTGACTTGCGCTTCCAGTTGGGCCAGGTCGCTTTTGGCTATGCTTCCTGCTTCGAGAAGTTGGCGGGCGCGTTCGCATTCGGCCTGGCTCACTTCCAGGGTCGATTCGTTCACTTTCACGGCTTCGGCGGCGTAGAGTATCTGTACGTAGGTTTGTGCGATACTTTCTTCGATGCTGTTCTCGCTCTGTGCTACGCTAAGTTCGGCAATGCGGTTGTTCAGTTGCTGTTGTTTGATGGTGTTGAGGCGTTTCCCGCCGTTGTAGAGGGTCCAGTTGGCATCGATGCCGTAGCTGCCGTTATAGGAAGTCTTGCTCTGGCTGCTGGTGATGTTGTCGCCGTCAATGATGGTGTTTGTCTCGCTCTTCGGGCGATTCACGACACGCTGGCTCACACTGGCCGAAAGGCTGGGGAAGAGGGCGGCCCGGGCGGTTTTTACATCTACCTGGGCACTTTCCGCGTTGAGGCGGTTCTTGCGGATGGTGATGTTTTGCTGCAAGGCATAGTCGATGCACGCTTGCAAGTCCCATTGGGTGGGCAGGCTGTCGGCTGGCTGCTCGGAACTGCCGGGTATCTGCGTGGAAGTGCCGTTTTGGGCGGCCACTCCCATGCAGCTTGCCATACATAGCGCTATCACTGTCAATCTTTTTACGTTCGTCATATCTTCGTTATTCTATGGTTTTACATTTGCAAATGTAGTGGGGTGGAGAAAGGATTGCAAAAGTGATAGACGTTGAGTGAATTTTCCTCGCCTAAAATCTTTTTTGTACCGATGAATGGGAGAAGTCTTTTTTCTGTTCAACTTTTCACCTTTTTATTTGTTCTTTATATAAAAGTATTTTATATTTGTAATCATTATAATTTTATCGGCATGAAACAGACTGCGGTAAACATTTGGCGTTTTTATTTGGAAGGTTTTCGAAGTATGACGTTAGGGCGTACTTTGTGGCTTATCATTCTTGTGAAGTTGTTCATCATGTTTTTCATTCTCCGCCTTTTCTTCTTCCCACGGTTTCTGAATACCCCCGTGGTGGGCGATGACAAGGAAGGCTATGTCAGTAATGAGCTTATCCATCGGAGTCTGGGCGACTAAACACGGAGACACAGAGTTTATTTCCTTGCCCTTATAAATTCTCCGTGTCTCTCTGTTCTTACCCGATAACTTAAAAACTTAATAACTCATAACTTATAACTCATAACTTGATTCTTATGCTTGGACACATTGACACTTCCCTGATTGACTGGTCGAGAGCCCAATTTGCCTTGACCGCCATCTATCACTGGATTTTTGTGCCGCTGACACTTGGACTGGCGGTAATTATGGGTATCATGGAGACAGCGTACTACCGTACGGGTGACGAATTTTGGAAACGTACTGCCAAATTCTGGATGAAGATTTTCGGTATCAACTTTGCTATTGGTGTAGCAACCGGTATTATTCTGGAATTTGAATTCGGTACGAATTGGAGTAATTACAGTTGGTTTGTGGGCGACATCTTCGGTGCGCCGCTTGCCATCGAAGGTATTTTGGCTTTCTTTATGGAAGCAACGTTCATTGCTGTGATGTTCTTCGGCTGGGACAAGGTAAGCAAGCGTTTCCACCTGGCATCTACTTGGCTCACGGGGCTGGGCGCCACGATCTCTGCCTGGTGGATTCTGGTTGCGAATGCGTGGATGCAGAATCCGGTAGGTATGGAGTTCAATCCCGATACGGCACGTAACGAGATGGTGGACTTCTGGGCGGTGGCAACTTCGCCGATGGCAGTCAATAAGTTTTTCCATAGCGTGCTGTCCGGCTGGGTGCTGGCTGCGGTGTTCGTAGTAGGTGTGAGTTGCTGGTATCTGTGGAAGAAGCGTGAGAAGAAATTTGCGCTGGCAAGTGTAAAGATTGCCGCATGGGTAGGTCTGTGTGCCGCTGTGCTCTCTGCCTGGACGGGTGATGGCTCGGGCTATCAGGTGGCGCAAAAGCAGCCGATGAAGCTGGCTGCTATGGAAGGCTATTATGAAGGGCGGCAAGGTGCCGGATTGGTAGCGTTCGGGCTGCTGAATCCTGCCAAGCAGACACCGCAGGACGGAGTAGACCCATTCCTTTTCCGTGTGGAAATTCCGAAGATGCTGTCGCTGCTTGCCGAGCGCAAGATGGATGCTTTTGTTCCCGGCATCAATGACCTGCTGAAAGGTGGATATCCGTTGAGCGATGGTACCGTAGCGCTTTCGGCAGAGGAGAAAATAGAAAAAGGAAAAACGGCTATCGGTGCGTTTGCCGCCTATCGTGCAGCCAAGGCTGCGGGCAATGAGGCAGATGCAGAGGTGGCTGCCAAAGTGTTGAAAGATAATGTAGCCTATTTCGGTTACGGTTATATCAAGGACGTGAACGAGCTGGTGCCCAATGTGTCCCTTACGTTCTACATGTTCCGTGTGATGGTGATGTTGGGTGGATACTTCATCCTCTTCTTTATTGTGGTGCTGTTCCTGGCCTATAAGAAAGACTTGTCGCGGATGCCATGGATGCATTGGGTGGCTATGCTCACCATTCCGCTGGGCTATCTGGCTGGACAAGCCGGATGGGTGGTTGCCGAGTGTGGTCGTCAGCCGTGGGCCATCCAAGATATGCTGCCCACGAGTGCCGCCATCTCTAAGCTGGATGTAGGCTCCGTGCAGACCACGTTCTTTATTTTCCTGGTACTTTTCACTGTCATGCTGATTGCTGAGGTGGGAATTATGCTGAAGGCTATTCGCAAAGGTCCTGAAACCGAAACGCACACACCGTCACATAACTCATAACTTATAACTCATAACTCACAATGAATGCTTATATATTTCTTCAACACTATTGGTGGTTTGTAGTCTCTTGCTGGGAGCACTACTGGTATTCCTGCTGTTCGTGCAGGGAGGTAATTCGCTTCTGTTCTGTCTGGGGAAGACGGAGGAGCAGAAGAAGATGATGATTAATTCTACGGGACGGAAGTGGGAGTTCACGTTTACAACGCTCGTCACGTTTGGAGGTGCGTTCTTTGCTTCGTTTCCGTTGTTCTATAGTACCAGTTTCGGAGGAGCTTATTGGTTGTGGATGATTATTCTGTTCAGCTTTGTGTTGCAGGCTGTCAGCTACGAGTTTCAGTCGAAGGCGGGAAATCTGCTGGGCAAGACAACGTATCGCACGTTCCTGGTGATAAACGGAGTGGTAGGTCCGGTATTGCTGGGTGGGGCAGTGGCCACGTTCTTCACGGGGTCTAACTTCTATATCAATAAAGGGAATATCGCAGATGCGGCAATGCCGGTTATCAGTCAATGGGCTAACGGCTGGCATGGGTTGGATGCGCTGCTTAATCCGTGGAATGTGGTGCTGGGGCTGGCTGTGTTCTTTCTGGCACGTATCTTGGGAGCGCTTTATTTTATTAATAATATCAATGAGGATGATTTGGTGAAACGCTGCCGCCGGGCACTCTGGGGAAATACGGCGTTGTTCCTGGTATTCTTCCTGGCCTTCGTCATCCGTACGCTGCTTGCCGACGGCTATGCTGTACGCCCGGAAACGGGAGAGGTGTTCATGGAACCTTACAAGTATCTGACGAACTTCCTGCAGATGCCGGTAGTGCTGCTTGTATTCCTGGTTGGTGTGGTGGCTGTGCTTTGGGGCATTATCCGCACGCTGTGGAAGCCGGCATTCGACAAGGGTATCTGGTTTGCCGGTGCAGGGACGGTGCTTACGGTATTGGCACTGCTGCTTGTGGCAGGCTATAACAATACGGCCTATTATCCTTCTACCCACGACCTGCAAAGCTCACTCACGTTGGCAAACAGTTGCTCGAGCCAGTTCACACTGAAGGTTATGGCTTATGTCTCTATCCTTGTTCCTTTCGTTCTTGCCTACATCTTCTACGCTTGGCGCAGTATCGACAATCGCAAGATTGATGCGAAGGAGATGGAAGAGGGAGGACACGCGTATTAATTAAAAATTAAGAATTAAAAATTAAAGGAGGATGTGTCATCTGTGTGCTATTAACTGTTTTGATACATCCTCTTCTTATTCTTTTGTCCGCTTCTCATTTAGCTGGAATTTGGGTACCAGTTTCATCAATCGTAGAATCTGTCCTTGCCTTTTCTTTATGTAAGGGGAGGGGTGTGCTGAGTCGAAGCGTATGGGGTTGGGCAATGTTGCCGCTATTAGTGCGCACTGTCCGGCAGAGAGCTTGGCTGCTGTAGTCTTGAACTTGTATTTGGCGGCAGCTTGTGCGCCATAGATGCCTTTTCCCATTTCGATGGAGTTGAGATAGACCTCCATGATACGTTCTTTGGACCAGAAGAACTCTATTAGTACGGTGAAGTAGACTTCCAGTCCTTTACGTACCCAGGAAGACTGGGGCCATAGGAATACATTCTTTGCCGTCTGCTGGCTGATGGTGCTTGCGCCCCGTTTCCGTTTTCTTGTTTCATTCTCCTTTATCGCTTTCTGTATCTCGATGAAATCGAATCCGTTGTGTGTGGCAAACCGGTTGTCTTCCGAGGCAATGACGGCCATAGGCAGGTGAGGGGATATCTTGTCGGAAGATACCCAAGTGTGGTGCCAGCGCGGATTTTCACCTTTGAAGACCTGCTGCACGCTGCGAATAACCATCAGTGGCGTGATGTAGACAGGTACAAAACGATAAGCCACTACCGCCAGGATAGTGGAAATAAAGAAGAATAATATGATGTTGCGGAGGAACCGCAAAGGCTTCGGGAGTTTCATGGAGAGAGTGCCAATGTGATTAATGTGTTAATGTGCCAATATGCATATTGGCACATTAACACATTAATCACTTTACCATATTAATTAGCTGCCTCCGCATTCTTAATCATCTGTTCGCTGGCATACATATATACCTCTACGCGTCGGTTCTGGTCGGCAGACAGACTTTCGTCGTATTCGTTGTATCCCACGCCTTCCACTTTCTTGAACTGGGCCGGAGATACGCCGCAATCCTGCAAATAGTTCTCTACGGCATAGGCGCGGTTCTTGGAAACTTTCATGTTGGCTTCGTAAGTACCCACTTTGTCGGTATGGCCGATGATGGCGATATCGGTTGTCGGGTCTTCCTTCAGAATCTGTGCGAGTTCGCGCAGGGAAGCCTTTGCCTCGTTGCTCAGTGCTGCGGAGTTGAAGCCGAAAAGAATACCTGCCGCAAAGGATACTTTGACAGCCGGCAAGCCGTTGGCATCCGTCACCTGCTCCACTTGGGCGCCTTCAATCTTGGCAGCTTCGGCAGCCTTCTTGTCCATCTTGTGTCCGATGGCAACGCCGGCACCCGTACCTACTGCAGCACCTACCGCAGCTCCAATGGCTGCCCCCTTGCCTTTACCTATCAGTCCGCCGATAATGGCACCTGCTGCTGCACCGGAGCCACCGCCGATTATTCCACCTTTGGCCTTGTTGTTCATTGTGCCGCAACTGCCCAGCAGCAATGCGCCGCACAAAAGCAATACTGTAAATTTCATCTTCTTCATAACTCTTTTTCTTTAAAAGTTGACTTTATCTTTAATGTTGCAAATTTATGTATATAATAACCATATTCTTCTTTCTAAAGTTCGCCAGTTCTGTCCTTTTTTAGAGAATTTTCCTTTTGATGAGGACGAACCAGGCTGTCAGTATAAGACCTTTGGCAATGGTCGTTCCACTTACTGCCACCAGATGGCATCCACTCCCATACCCATGTGCACCAGCAGTAACGCCACCGGAATACGCATGTAATTGCATCCGATGCTGACAATGGCAGGCGGCACTGTCCGTCCCAGTCCGTAGAACACGCCCTGCATGGTAATTTCCATCATCATGAACATTTGCGAATAGCCGTCGATGCGGAGGAAATCTCCGCCCACACGGTAGGCTTCGGCCTCGGGTACGAAGATAGAGAACACCTCGCTGCCGAAGAAGATGAACAGTAGTGAGCAGAGGCTTCCGAATACGCCCGTCATCCACATGGTGGTGCGCCATGCTTGCTTCACGCGCGACTTCTGCCCCGCGGCATAGTTCTGGGCGATGAACGTACTCAGCCCCGTGGAGAATCCTTGCGAAGTATTCCAGGTAATGGCCTCGATTTGTCCACCGGTGGTGAATGCCATCAGTCCGATGTGTCCTCCCTGCTCCGAGGCGGTGCGCGAGAGGAACATGTTGACGAAGGCAAATAGCGTGTTCAGCGTAGCCACGGGCAGCCCGAGCTTGAAGATGCGCCGGGTGTACTTCTTTTTCAGCGGAACGATAAAGGAGAAACCTCCGAGCACGGCGCTTTTCCCCCGGAGTTTGTAGACGAAGATGCCGAATACTGTAGCTTCGGAAAGCCATGTGGCAAGTGCCGCGCCCACTGTTCCCCAACCGAAGCCGAAGATGAACAGAGGGTCGAGGACGATGTTCATTATCAGTCCCGTCCCGCTGATGTAGAACGGAATCTTGCTTCGTCCTGCCGCGTTGTAGATGCCCGTAAAGGCAGCGGAGAGAAAGATGAAAGGCAGTCCCGTCGACACGATGCGCAGATAAGTCACGGCGGCGTCCGTGATATGCTGTTTCAGCTCGAAGATGTTCAGGATGGGGCGGGCGAAAAGGAAGAGCAGGCCTCCCCAGCAGACGGAGATGAGCAGGGCAATCGTAATGTTGTGCGAGGCAAAGCTGCGTGCGTCCTCTTCGCTGCGTGCACCGATGGACTGGCCTACGCTGACTTCGGCGCCCACTTTATTGAGCAAGGCGATGGAGCCGGACATCCACGTCAGTATGCCTACCGCACCTACTGCAGCCATGGACTCACTGCCCAGACGCCCTACCCATGCCATGTCCGTCAGGCTGTAGGCCATCTGGATGAACGAGGTGGCCATGATGGGCATTGCCAGCGTGAAAAGCTGGCGGTTGATGGGGCCTTGTGTCAGATTCTTTGTTCCTTGCACGTTGACGGGTTTTTAGGTAAACAATGTGTTGTTCATCCCCTTTTCCGCTTTCTGCGGAGACGGTGGCGGCGTTTCTGCTTGTACTTTCGTATCTTGGCATATACCAGCCAGATGAAGAGCAGACCGAAAACGGCGAAGATGAGCAGCACGATGCCTGTGTTGAGATTGTCACCTTTCACGCGGCTCCACATCTCGAGCACTAGTTCCGTGCGGTCGCCGAAGTCGCGTATCATGGCGCAGCGTTCCACTACTCGGCGGTCAGGATATTGTACCGGGTCTATCTGCAGGCTGTCGGCTCCGGGCAGGGGGCCGAAGAAGTAGCTGAGGTCGGAGTACACGTCGAGCGTGGTATCGGTCTTGGCCTCCATGATTTCCGGTGTGGCTACGGCGCTGACGTAGCCGATGGCATCCATGTTGCGCAGTGCCACGGAAGGCTGGCAGAGGTAGTTGATGAAATAGCTTGCCGCCTTCACGTTGCGGGCGTAGCGGGGGATTACCCAGCCGTCGTACCAGATGTTGCTGCCTTCGCAGGGGACGGTGTAGTCCAGTTCCACACCCACGGCATCGGCCTCCTCGATGGCCCAGACGGCGTCGCCGCTCCAGGTGAGGTTGAGCCATGCTTTGTTCTTGGTCATCATTTCTTTGCCGAAGTCGGCTTCCCATCCGGCAATGTTGGGTTTCATCTCCTTGAGGCGTTGCTCGGCCAGGGCGATGGCCTGCGGGGAATTGTCGTTCATCAGTTGCTCCACGGTGATGGTACTGTCGGCAAGCTGCGGGCATGGGCGTAGATGATGGCGGTGCCGTAGGCATCGCGGTAGCTGTCTTTCATCAGTATTTTGCCGCGGTTTTTGGAGTCCCAGAGGATGTCCCATGTGCCGGCCTCTTCGGCGGTAATAAACTTTTTGTTGAAGAGGATACCAGCGGTGCCCCACATGTAGGGCACGGCATAGTCCTCGGTCTGGCGTTCCGGTTGCGAGGTCTTGTTCAGCTCGTGGCGAATGTAGGGCGACACGTTGGGGATGTAGTCCGGCGTGTGGCCGAAGTTGCGATCGATGGGTAGCAGGAGCTCTTTGCGAAGCATGCGTTCGATGATGTACTCCGAGGGGCATACAACGTCGAAGTCTTCGTGCCCGCGCTCTATCTTGGTGAGCATGATTTCGTTGATATCGAACACCTGGTAGATGATGCGGATGTCTTCGCCTGTCTGCTGTTTGTACCAGTCGGGAAATTCGGCAAGCACATCTTCATCGATGTAGTCCGCCCAGTTGTATATTTTCAGTACACGGCTGCGCTCTTCTGTGGAGTTTCCACAAGAAGAGAGGGATGCGATACAGCACAGTAGAATCAGTATGTTTATTATCCTTTTCATCATCTTGTTCTTGACAATTGATAACTTATAACTCATCACTCACATCAATCGTTTTTCGTCCGTTCGGCCCGCTTGTTGATTACAATCAGCAGCACCAGCACCGTCACGAAGATGATGGTGGAGAGTGGCCGCAGTTCCGGCGTCAGTCCGCCTTTGCGCGCATCGGCGTAGATGTAGGTGGAGAGCGTTTCCAGCCCCTGGTTGCCGATGGTGAAGATGGTCACGGCAAAGTCGTCGATGGAGAGCGTGAAAGCAAGGATGAATCCGCTTATCATACCCGGAAATATCTCCGGAAGAATAACCTTGCGCAGTGCTTGGAACGGTGTGGCGCCCAGGTCGAGTGCCGCCTCGTACACGTTCTGGTTCATCTTTTTCAGACGGGGCATCACGCTCAGCACTACGTAAGGGGTGCAGAACGTGATGTGCGCCAGTACCACCGTTGTGAATCCCTGCGATATGCCGAAGCTGACGAACAGCAGGAACAGCGACACACCCGTAATGATGTCCGCATTCATCATCGGAATGGCGTTGGCGAAGTTCATTACCTGACGTGTGCGTGTGCGCAGGTTGAAGATGCCGATGGCTGCAATGCTGCCCAGCGCCGTACTGGCGGTGGCGGCAAGCAGGGCAATGGCGAATGTGTTCCAGATGGCATTCATCAGCGAGTGGTGCATGCCGCCCGTAAAGAGGGAGCTGTACAGCTTGGTGGAGAATCCCGTCCAGTTGCCCAGCACCTTGGCCTCGGTGAAGGAGAAGATCATAATAATAAGGATGGGCGAGTAGAGCAACGCCAGCAGCAGCCACAAGTAGCCGCGGGTTAAGATTCGTGTCATCATATCACACCTCCGCTTTCATTCGATGCACCGTCCTCCTCGTTGGTAAAGAGGATGGTGACGCCAATCAGCAACAGCATGATGAGCGAGAGGGCAGCACCGTAGTTCCACATTCCGTTGTATATGTTCTCCTGCACGGTTGTTCCGAAGAGTTTGATGTTGTTCATTGTCAGCAACTCGGCAATGGCAAAGGTGGAAACCGTGGGCATGAAAACCATTACTATGCCGCTCATGACTCCCGGCATGGAGAGGGGCAGAATCACCTTGCCGAATACGCGGGTAGGAGAGGCTCCCAAGTCCTGCGCAGCCTCAATCAGATTGTGGTCCATCTTCTGAAGGGTGTTGTAAATGGGGTATATCATGAACGGCAGGAAGTTGTAGACCATACCGAATACCAGGGCTCCTTCGCCCAGCGGCAGGTTGAGGAAATCAAACAATGCCACCGTGGCAAGTGTGCGTATCAGTATGTTCACCCACATGGGCAAGATGAACAGCACCACCATTGTCTGCGAGGTGTTGAACTGCTTCTGGCTGAGGATATAGGCAGCCGGATAACCGAGCAAGAGGCATGCCAGAGTCGTGATGATAGCTATGCCGATGGAGTAGATGAATGTGTTGATAGATTCGGGATGCATCATGAATTTGCGGAAGTTGGCAAACGTAAACGCCCCTCCGTCGTCCGTAAAGGCATAGAGCACGATGAGCAGCAGCGGTACTATGACAAATACAAGCAGAAACAGCGCGTAGGGTACTGTCCAGTTGCGCCGCCGCATGAAGAAATGGGATAACTTATTGAGCACTTCCTTCCTTATTAGCAGAGATTGAACAATCCGTATATTTTGAGGGGCGATGGTGATACCTACGCGGTCGCCGTCGTCCCAGACGTCGTTGGTGTCTACGAAGATGTCTCGTCCCAGTCGGTAAACACGGTGAGATGATAATGGTTTCCTTTGTAGAGGATGAATTTCACTTCACCTGTCAGACGTCCGTCTTCTTCGTTATCCTCGAGGATGACGTGCTGGAAGTCCACTTCCACTTGCACGGCGCTGCCCGGCTCGATGCCCTGCACGGGGAGGCACTCGAAGTTACAGCCCAGGAAGTCTACGTGCGTCTCGTCCACCAGCTTTCCCTCGAAGGTGTTGCAGGTGCGTTCTTTCTTCATCACGTGGATGTCGAAGGGTTTCACCAGCAGGCCGACTTCGCGTCCTGCCTCGAAGGCATGGTAGTCCTGCACCATCAGCTCGTAGCCTTCGCGCGTCTGCACCAGCATTTCGTAGTGTACGCCTTTAAAGATGCAGCTGGTTACGGTCCCCGTCAGCTGTGCGGCGTCGGATACATCGAAGATGTAGATGTCTTCGGGGCGAATCACTACGTCTACCTGCATCTGCTCGCCAAATCCCGTGTCCACGCATTCAAATTCGTGTCCGCAGAAGGTGACGGCTTTATCCTTTATCATAACTCCGTTCAAGATGTTGCTTTCACCAATGAAGTCTGCTACGAAAGAGTTGATGGGTTCGTTGTAGATGTCTGTCGGCGTACCTATCTGCTGGATGCGGCCTTCGCTCATCACGACGATGGTGTCGCTCAGAGTAAGGGCTTCTTCCTGGTCGTGGGTAACGTAGACGAAGGTGATGCCGAGCTTCTGGTGCATCTCTTTCAGCTCCATCTGCATGTCTTGCGCATTTTTAGGTCGAGGGCGGCGAGGGGTTCGTCCAGTAACAGCACTTCGGGTTCGTTGACGATGGCACGGGCGATGGCAACACGCTGTTGCTGTCCGCCGGAGAGGGAGTCTACGTCGCGGTCTTCATAGTCCGTCATGCCCACCATGCGGAGCGCCTGCTTCACCTTCTTTTCGATGGTGGCGGCGGGGAGCTTCTTCAGCTTGAGGCCGAAGGCAATGTTGTTGAATACGTTGAGGTGGGGGAACAGAGCGTACTTCTGGAACACGGTATTCACCGGACGGTGGTGCGGCGGTGTCTGCGTGATGTCTTTTCCTGCAATGGTAATCACTCCTTCCGAGGCTGTCTGGAAGCCTGCAATCAGGCGCAACAAAGTCGTCTTTCCGCAACCGGACGGTCCCAATATCGTTACAAACTCGCCCTTACGGACAGACAAATTCACATCATTCAGTACGGCTTTATCTCCGAAAAATTTCGATACGTGCTCTACACCGATGATGCAATCGGACTTTTGCATAAGCGTCTTTTACTTTATCCAAACGAATTAAACAAATCTCAGAAGAAAGCTGAAATAAAATCAAAACAGTTTCTCGGGCTTTCAAAAAGCGGGTGCAAAGTTACATAATTTATCGGGATTTTTCGCCTTACTCTAAAATTCATTATTCCTATGAAGTTAAAATAATAAGTAATACCTTTGTTGGCAGTATTGATATTAAAACTTAATAACATGATGGAAAAGAAGATTGTACTCATCACCGGAGCCTCCTCGGGAATAGGGGAAGGCTGCGCGCGTAAATTTGCCATGAACGGTTACCGGCTTATACTCAATGGCCGTAATGTGGAGAAACTGAATGCTGTAAAGAAAGAATTGTTGGAGAAATATGGAGCCGATGTGTATCTGCTTCCTTTCGATGTCCGCGACCGGCAGGCTGCCCATGCCGCCCTCGAATCCCTTCCGGAGGAATGGAAGGCGGTAGACATACTGGTGAACAATGCCGGACTCGTCATTGGGGTGGACAAGGAACATGAAGGCAACCTGGATGAATGGGACATTGTCATCGACACTAACGTGAAAGCCTTGCTTGCCATGACCCGCCTCGTGGTTCCCGGTATGGTGGAGCGCGGCCGTGGTCACGTTATCAATATGGGGTCCATTGCCGGAGATTACGCTTATCCGGGAGGCAGTGTGTACTGTGCCTGCAAGGCTGCCGTCAAGGCCCTTTCCGACGGACTCCGCATCGACCTGGTGGATACCCCGATACGCGTAACGAATATCAAGCCGGGGTTGGTGGAAACCAATTTCTCCGTCGTCCGTTTCCGTGGTAACCGGGAGGCGGCCGATAATGTATATAAAGGTATACGCCCGCTGACCGGCGACGATATAGCCGAAGTGGTCTATTTCGCCGCTGCCGTCCCCGAGCATATCCAGATTGCGGAAGTGCTGGTGATGCCTGCCAACCAAGCCACGGGGACAATTGTCAGCCGGAAATAGAATTTGTATAAGGATATGATAAAATGATACTATTTTATCTTCGGGGAAACGCCTACATTTGCGCACAGCTAAATGAATATAGAATCTAAACAAGAAAAGCATGAATTTCAAGAAACGAACAAATTTTCTCTTTGGAGCACTGCTGCTGACCGGCAGTTTGTTGGCTCAAAACGTATGTGTATCCACTCCGAAAACCTCTTTGGTGCTTTCGGTTCCTGAAGGCGGTACACTGAGACACTTGTATTATGGTAACAGACTTTCTGAAGCCGACTTGCAGAATATCTCTGCGGCAGAAGCGAACCATGCAGCCTATCCCGAATATGGATTGAATGCTCCCGTGGAGACGGCCCTCGCTGTGAAGCATGCCGACGGTAACATGACCCTCCAGCTCGAAGTATTGAACGTGACTACCGAAAAGGAAGGGAATGCCGTGACGACTGTCGTGGCACTGAAGGATAAGGTGTATCCCTTCTTCGTCAACGTCTGTTACCGTGCCTGGCAGGATGCCGACGTGATAGAATCCTGGACTGAAATCTCCCATCAGGAGAAGAAGCCGGTGGTGCTCAATCAGTTTGCTTCCGGCTATCTGCCCATCCGCCGTGGCGATGTATGGCTGTCCCATCTCTCCGGTTCCTGGGCCAATGAAGGGGTTTTGACGCAGGAACCTCTCACTCCGGGCATGAAGGTTATCAAGAATAAGGACGGTGTGCGCAATTCCCATACTGACCATGCCGAAGTGATGTTCTCCCTTGACGGCCGTCCGCAGGAGAACACGGGCAACGTGATTGGTGCAGCCCTCTGTTACAGCGGCAACTACAAACTCCGCATTGAGACACACGATGATGAATACCACCATTTCTTTGCCGGAATCAACGAAGAGAACTCTACTTATTCCTTGAAGAAGGACGAGCTTTTCCGCACTCCCGAACTTGCCCTGACTTATAGTAATGAAGGCTTGAGTGGCGGCAGCCGTAACTTCCATCGCTGGGCACGCCTGCACAAACTGGCGCACGGCACTACCCCCCGCAAGATTCTTTTGAATAGTTGGGAAGGCGTGTACTTTGACATCAACCAGCAAGGTATGGACCAAATGATGGCGGACATTGCTTCCATGGGTGGCGAGTTGTTCGTGATGGACGATGGCTGGTTTGGCGACAAGTATCCCCGTAAGAACGACAGCTCATCACTCGGCGACTGGGTGGTGGACAAGAACAAGCTTCCGAACGGTATTGAAGGCTTGCTGAGTGATGCCAAGAAACATGGCGTCAAGTTTGGCATCTGGATTGAGCCGGAGATGGCGAACACTACCAGCGAACTCTACGAGAAGCATCCCGACTGGGTACTTAAAGCTTCCGAACGTGACGTTGTGTTGGGACGCGGCGGCACGCAGGTAGTGCTTGACCTTGCCAATCCTGCCGTGCAGGACTTCGTTTTCGGTGTGGTAGACAACCTGATGACCTCTTATCCTGAAATAGATTACATCAAGTGGGACGCCAATATGTCTGTCCAGAACCACGGTTCGCAATATCTGACGAAGGATAATCAGAGCCACATGTACATCGAATTCCACCGCGGCTTCGAGAAAATCTGCCAGCGCATCCGTGCCAAATATCCCGACCTTACCATCCAGGCATGTGCCAGTGGCGGCGGTCGTGCCAACTACGGAGTGCTGCCTTACTTCGACGAGTTCTGGGTAAGCGACAATACCGATGCCCTGCAACGTGTCTATATGCAGTGGGGAACTTCCTATTTCTTCCCCGCCATCGCTATGGCATCGCATATCAGTGCTGCCCCCAATCATCAGACGTTCCGCACCATCCCTCTGAAATATCGGATAGACGTTGCCATGAGTGGTCGTTTGGGTATGGAAATCCAGCCCAAAAATATGACGGAAGAAGAAAAGGCTCTTTGCAAGAATGCCATTGCCGAGTACAAGACCATTCGTCCCGTAGTACAGTTGGGAGACATTTACCGCCTGCTCTCTCCTTATGACAAGCAAGGTGTGGCTTCTCTGATGTACGTGGCTCCGGAGAAGGACAAGGCAGTCTTCTATTGGTGGAAGACGGAACATTTCTGTAACCAGCACCTGCCGCGTGTGAAGATGGCAGGGCTCTGTGCCGACAAGCAATACCGGGTGCATGAACTGAACCGTATAGATAATGTTCCCTTGAACTACGAAGGAAAGAGTTTCAGTGGTGCCTACCTCATGGCAAACGGGCTGGAGATTCCCTACAACCATAAGGTGGACTATCACAAGCAGAACGACTATTCGAGCCGTGTGCTTTATCTGGAAGAGGTGAAGTGACATAAGCAAAGGTGAGGTTGGGCCGTGTAAAGGTGAACTTGAGCGGCGTAAAGGTGAGGTTTATGGGTACAGTTGGTACAGTGGGTACAGCGTCTCTTCTATCTCACACACGCATGTATATAAATAATGTACGCGTTATGAAGTAATGTACATAAGCGCATGTGTGTGAAGCAGAAGAGGCGCTGTACCCACTGTACCAATTGTACCACTGTTTGGATGTCCAACTTTTCTTTTCGTACCCTTTTGGGACTTTCAGGTAAGATGGAAACATAAAAAAAGTCCCACAATACATTGATATTGTAGGACTTTTTTCTTTTTGTCGCCTTCTGGCTTTGTTTCTATGTGAACCGCTTGGGGCTCGAACCCAAGACCCCAACATTAAAAGTGTTGTGCTCTACCTGCTGAGCTAGCGATTCAATCCTTCATTGCTGTTAAGCGGGTGCAAAGATAGATACTTTTTTGAAATTTGCAAAATAATATCATCTTTTTTCTTATCTTTGTCCCCATCAATCCTTGATATTAATCATTATCACTGAACATTAATCATTAAATACATGGCAACAGTAGACGATAAAAAGATTATCTTTTCTATGGTTGGGCTGAATAAAACCATTCAGCAGAACAACAAGCAGGTACTGAAGAACATTTACCTCTCGTTCTTCTACGGGGCAAAAATCGGTATCATCGGTCTGAACGGTTCGGGTAAATCGACCCTGCTGAAGATTATCGCCGGATTGGATAAGTCCTATCAGGGCGAAGTGGTGTTCTCGCCGGGATATTCTGTGGGGTATCTGGCCCAGGAACCGTACCTCGACCCCACCAAGACCGTAAAGGAAATTGTAATGGAAGGCGTGCAGCCCATTGTGGACGCGCTGGCAGAATACGAGGAAATCAATCAGAAGTTTGGCTTGCCCGAATATTATGAGGACCAGGACAAGATGGACAAGCTCTTCTCCCGCCAGGCCGAGTTGCAGGACATCATTGACGCGACCGATGCCTGGAACCTTGACAGCAAGCTGGAACGCGCCATGGACGCCCTCCGTTGTCCGCCCGAAGACCAGTCCGTAGAACATCTTTCCGGTGGTGAGCGCCGCCGTGTGGCCCTTTGCCGCCTATTGTTGCAGAAGCCCGACGTGCTTCTTCTTGACGAGCCCACCAACCACCTTGATGCCGAATCCATCGACTGGCTGGAACAACACTTGCAGCAGTACGAGGGTACGGTGATTGCCGTAACGCACGACCGTTACTTCCTCGACCACGTTGCCGGCTGGATTCTTGAGCTGGACCGTGGCGAAGGTATTCCCTGGAAAGGTAACTACTCCAGTTGGCTGGAACAGAAGACCAAGCGCATGGAGCAAGAGGAAAAGACCGCCAGCAAGCGCCGCAAGACGCTGGAACGCGAGCTGGAGTGGGTGCGCATGGCTCCCAAGGCCCGTCAGGCAAAGGGAAAGGCGCGTCTGAACTCCTACGACAAATTGCTGAACGAGGATGTGAAGGAGAAGGAAGAGAAGCTGGAAATCTTTATCCCGAACGGTCCCCGTCTGGGTAATAAGGTGATTGAAGCCAAGCATGTGGCAAAGGCGTTCGGTGACAAACTGTTGTTCGATGACCTCAACTTCATGCTTCCACCCAACGGTATCGTGGGTATCATCGGCCCTAACGGTGCCGGTAAGACTACGCTTTTCCGTCTTATCATGGGACTGGAAAAGGCAGACAAAGGCGAATTCGAGGTGGGGGAGACCGTAAAGGTTGCCTACGTGGACCAGCAGCACAAGGATATCGACCCCAACAAGAGCGTATATCAGGTCATTTCCGGCGGAAACGATCTGATTCGCATGGGAGGGCGCGACATTAATGCACGCGCCTATCTGTCCCGTTTTAACTTCTCCGGTGCCGACCAGGAAAAGCTCTGTGGGGTGCTTTCCGGTGGTGAACGCAACCGCTTGCATCTGGCGCTCTGCCTGAAGGAGGAAGGTAATGTGCTGTTGCTGGACGAGCCCACCAATGACATCGACGTGAATACGCTCCGTGCCCTCGAAGAAGGTTTGGAGGACTTTGCCGGATGTGCTGTGGTCATCAGTCACGACCGTTGGTTCCTTGACCGTATCTGTACGCATATCCTCGCTTTCGAAGGAGACTCCAATGTGTTCTTCTTTGAAGGTTCTTATTCAGAATATGAGGAAAATAAACAGAAACGTCTTGGGAAAGAAGAACCCACCCGTGTACGTTATAGAAAGCTCATGAATGATTGATTTCGGTGCGAATTTGAAAGTATATTCTTTTACTTGTTGACAATACGAAAGCCCTGCTGTAGAATGCAGGGCTTTTTTTGTTTAAAAATATCTCAAAAAAGCCTTTCTACCTTCAAAAAATGTAACATAAATATAACATTAATCTCGTTTTTATTAGTTATATTTGCGACTTAAAACATAAATTAATGTTTAATTAACACTATCTATTAACAAAAAACAGAATTATGAGAAAACATCTAATTCAATTCCTGTTGGTTGCAGTGTTGTCGGTATTTAGTGCCGCTGCATTTGCTCAGACTACAGTGAGAGGTCAGCTTGTTGATTCAGAAACAGGTGAACCGTTAGTGGGTGCCGCCGTCATGGTGGAAGGTACTACACAAGGATCGGTGACCGACATTGATGGGTATTTCAAGCAAAGCGTTGCTTCGAATGCGACATTACTATTCAAGTACGTGGGTTATAAAGACCAGAAGAAGAAGATCACGCAGAAGGGCGCTTCTGTGGATTTGGGTGCTATCCCAATGGAACCGGATGCTGTGATGCTGAAGGACGTAGTGATTACATCGTCTATTGCTGTGGCACGCAAGACTCCGGTTGCTGTATCTACTGTCGACCCCGTATTTATTGAAGATAAGATAGGTTCTCAGGAGTTACCGCAAATCTTGAAATCTACTCCGGGTGTTTATGCTTCTAATGAGGGAGGTGGCTTTGGTGATTCCAACATAAAGATTCGTGGTTTTAAGTCAGAATATGTGGCTATGATGATTAACGGTGTACCCATGAACGGAATGGAAAACCAGAAAGTATACATGAGTAACTGGGGTGGTTTGATTGATGTGGCCAGCAGTATTCAGGTACAACGTGGACTTGGTGCCAGCAAGGTGTCAACTCCTTCAGTAGGTGGCTCACAAAACATTATAACCAAGACTACTGATGCCAAGAAAGGCGGCTTCATCTCTTACGGCATGGGTAATGACGGCTACAGTAAAGTGATGTTCAGTGTCTCTTCCGGTCTGACAAAAGATGGTTGGGCCTTTACTTTATTGGGTGCCAGAGATAAACGCGACGGTTATATTCAAGGTACGGAATCCGAGGCCTACACTTGGTTCATGAGTATTGCAAAACGTATCAATGACAACCATCAACTTTCATTTACAGCTTTTGGAGCACCTCAGTGGCATAATCAGCGTAATATGGCAAATGGCTTGAATATCAAGGAGTATCAGCGTGTAAAACAATGGATGGGTGAGGAAAGTCCCTATCGTTACAATTCTACTTTCGGTTATCGCAATGGACAAGTGATGAACTCTTCACGTAACGAATACCATAAACCCCAGATGTCTCTTAATCATTTGTGGCAAATCAACCATAAGTCAAGCCTCAGTACAGCAGCTTATATGTCTATCGGTACTGGTGCAGGCTATAGTGGTACGGGGGTAACGGGGTACACCAGCTCTTGGTACGGTACGGCCAGTGATGGTACGGTGAACACTCAGTTCCGTTGTCCTGATGGTACTTTTGATTATGATGCTGTGGATAAGCTCAATGCAGATAACTATACTAATCCGGTGAATGTGAGTGGAATGCCCGGTTATAAAGGTTCGCTGATGATTATGAACAAAGCCTCGAACGACCATTTCTGGACAGGATTGATTTCTACTTATACCACTAAGTTTGGTGATTACTTTGATTTCTATGGTGGTATTGACTTCCGCTATTATAAAGGTTTGCACAAGAATGTCATTACCGATCTTTTTGGAGGGCAGTATTATGTAGACTCTTATAACCGTAAGAGTGTATTGGCTGAGAATAGTGTGAATGGTGGAGTCACCTCCTGGGTAAACCAGAAGTTGGGAGTAGGAGATGTGATTCGTCGTGACTACGACGGTTTTGTGATGTACGAAGGTGGTTTTGCCCAATTGGAGTATAACAAAGATAAAGTGAGTGCATTTGTTTCAGGTGGTCTTACAAATACCAGTTATTGGCGCAAAGACCGTTTCTATTATAGTGGTGACAAACAGCTGTCTTCGAAGAAGCATTATTTGGGAGGCAATGTGAAAGCTGGTTTGAATTACAACCTTGATGATTACAATAACGTATTCTTCAATACCGGATTTATCAGCCGTGCTCCTATTTTTGATAATACCTTCATCAATTCTCAGAGTTCACATGAGCGTAATCCTGATGCTAAGAATGAGAAAGTTTACTCTTTCGAATTAGGTTATGGATATCGTAGCCAGTATTTCTCAGCCAATGTAAACGCCTATTATACTATGTGGAAAGACAAGGCTTTATATGATACCGGATCCTATGAAGACGTAAACGGGGCTTCTCAGCGTTGGACAATGAACATGACCGGTGCGCAGGCTAACCACATGGGTATAGAGCTTGACTTTATTGCCAAGCCTTTCCGCTGGATGGAAGTTAACGGTATGTTCTCTTGGGGAGACTGGCGCTGGAATGGGACAGCGAAAGGCTTCATGATGAATACTGAAGGCCAGATTATGGCGAATAGCCGTGGTGAAGTGGTGACAGATATGAGTAATGTAGATCAGTACAAGTATACCATTGAAATGGATAATGTACAGGTGGGCGGTTCTGCTCAGACTACAGCTGCTTTGGGAGTGACATTCCGCCCAATGAAAGGCTTGCGTCTTAATGCAGACTGGAACTTCTTTGCACGCAATTATGCCGATTATGACATTGATGCGAGCCAAGCCACTCAAAAAGAGGCTTACGTGGTGGAAAAACCTTGGGAGATTCCTTCATGGAGCACATTTGATGTAAGTGCAGGATATACCTTTGACTTCGGTAAGATTCGTGCTACACTGAGCGGCAATGTGAACAACTTGTTCAACCAAGAGTACATAGCCGATGCACGCGATGGAAGTAACCATGACTGGGAGACGGCCACACGTGTTATCTATGGTTGGGGACGTACTTATACTGTAAGATTGAAGTTGAATTTCTAAGCGAACATATTTATGAAAAAACATATATTATTAGGAACCGCATTGGCTTCGCTGTTTGCACTCGGGGCCTGCGATTATAACGAGGATAATTTCCCCGGATTTGATGAAAAAGAAACCATCACGGATGTCAGTACCGATACCCTCGTATTGGCTGATGCCCATTATGGCAAAATAGCTTCTATGCCGAAGAACCAAGGGATAGCTCTCGCCAAGGATCCCGAGGGGCAGACTTATCTTACGGCATTGAACCAGCTGGGTAAAACCAAGATGTTTACTGATATGGTAGCTCCCGAAGACTATCTGCCTGCATTTGTCGATTCGCTCTACGCATATCTGTCAGATGGTTCCAAGGTGCTGGTGCAGTACAATATCGGCAAGGAGCAACCTGAATATCTCTCGAAGATAAACGAAGCTCAGACTTTCGATCTTACTTCTGACAATTACGCTACAGTATGGGGGGAAAGCATGGTAGTGAAATATCTCACCCCTTCTACGTTGAAGAAGCTTCCTGCTTTGTTGAAGGAAGGTATCAAGAACCCGAAGACGGGAGATGTGTGCCAAGTGAATTACGCTTGGTCGGAGACCGAGCCCAGTACAGGCGGCGGTGCAGTGAAAATGGTATACCAGAAAGTAACTTCTATTGATGCCGAAGGAGGTAATTATGTCATTGTGGCTCCGACGAAGGACAATACTTGGATTCCTTTCGGTCAGTTCAAAGACCCGGATAAGACGTATGGTTATATGGAGGGTGAACCGGTAGAGATTGCGGATGGTTTCATCACCAGCGATGTGTCCAATCATATCATGACACTTACTCCTACGGAAAAAGGTTTCACTATGCAACGTCCGGATGGCAAGTTCATCTATCAGAGTGGTACGTTTAACAGTTTCAACATCGGTACTTCCATACCCGAGGGTGGGGATTGGAGCTTTGCTTACAACTATGACCGTAAGGCATTTGATGTAAAAAATGTGGAAAAGGACAAAATCATCAAGCTGAATTTCTATGAAAAAGGAAACTCTTATTCATACGGTTCTTATCCGAATGCTACGTTGGGCATTTATATGAATGAGTCGTTCAATGGAAACGAGGGCGGTTTCACTACTCAAAATGTGAAACTTACCGGCACGTTAACTAATGTATGGAAGGTGGATGGTAAATATGGTTGGAAGGGTAGTGCTCATGTAGGAGATAGCGATTTTGAATCGGAAGCATGGGTGGTTTCTCCTATTATAGATTTAGCAAAAGCGAAGGCTCCTCTTCTTAAGGTAGATATTGCCATTAATTTCTTGAATGGTAACAATCGTGCTGATTTTATTGAATTGCTGGCTTCGGAAGATTATGTGGATGATGTGGCTACTGCTGAATGGAAGACTCTGAATGTACCTCAATGGCCGGAAGGCAAGAATTGGAATTATGTAAATTCCGGTGATATTGACCTGAGTGCTTACGAGGGCAAGAAGATAGCCATTGCTTTCCGTTATAAGAGTACTACAGAGTGTGCGCCTACTGTAGAGTTTAAGAATATGTCACTTACAAGTACCGTATCAGGGTATTATGAGGGTGTGGATATTTATAAGGAGATTCCTGAATCAGAAGCTGAAATGCCTGCTCGTGCCGTTACCCGTGCATCAGACGTGAAGCCAAATGCTTCTGCTCTCTACCAGTATGACGGTTCGGCTTGGACTGCCTACGAAGAAAGCGCAAGTATCGGTATCCGTGTGATGCAACCTGCCGATTATGTTTCTACCGGTTCGGACTATTTGAGCGATGCTGATGCCGTATTGCCCGTTTATCTGAAGAATGCATTCCCTTACGCACAGAGCGGGGATGTCAAGGCAGTAGTTTATTTCGGAAATAAGGAGTATGATGTGATGGCCGATGAATATGGCTTCGATGGCACTGCATGGGTGAAGAAGAATACCGAAACGGAAACTGCTGAAATGGCATTCCTGAAGACTGACGGCAAATGGATGGAAGCAAAAGAGTATTATAGCAATGACTTTGCTGGTGAACTTCATAACGATGCCCAGATTGTGAATGTGAAGCTTGATGGCATGAATTATGTATGGAGTGCAGGTGCAGGTTATACCCGTATCAAGGCAAGCGGTTATTATCAGCGTAACCGCGATACGGAGGCATGGCTTGTAACCGGTGAGGTAGATCTTACCGAAGCTATTGCCCCACAGATGGTATTCACTGCTTCGGCAGACTATTTGTATGGAGGCAAAATTGAGAACGCAGTGTCTGTACATGTGTCCGAAAATTATATCCCTGCGGCTTCTACTGCTACTGATGAAGAGAAGATTGCAGCATTGCAAGGAGCGGCTTGGAGTGATCCGTTGTCGTTCGAGTGGCCTACAAGCTCTAAAGAGATCGAAATGCGTACTTCCATGGCCGACTATGTGGGCAAGAAAGTATATGTGGCATTCCGTTATGCAAGTAATACTGACCCTGGATTTGCTCCTACATTCTACATGAGTAACTTTGTGGTGAAGGAATAATTCCTGAGGTTGTGCAATAGACAATGTGGTAATGGACTTTACTGTCCATTACCACATTTGCATTCTTAGTATCGTAAAATCAAATTTAGAAACATAGATGAAAAAACTGTCTTACTTATTTCTTTTGCTGGTCGGAATTTGGCTGGCTGGATGTGATGATTCTTCAGAGGCTTCGCTCATTCCCGAGATAATACCTACCGAGCAGGGTTCGGATACTTACGTGATGAAGGGCTATGAGTCGAGCGACAATGGTTTCAACGTGTATAAGCCCAAGGCTATCGGCACCCCTTTCTATATCCAGTCCAAAGCTTTTACCGGGCGTAATTACGCATTTGCTCCTGTTAATAGTGAGTCGCTGGAAGGGCTTACTGTTGTTCCGTCTGCCGATGCTTTCAGCGAAAGCGTTGAGGTGAAACCCTCTACGTGCTATTGGGTGCGTTTCAACCGCTACAATCATTATCAGATGGGCAAGCTCCGCGTGGCCTATATTCACGGTAATGAAGTGGGCATAGAGTATGTGGCTTCTGAGGATATAGATGTGAAAAATGCCAATATTGCTGATAACAATAAAGCAGACAATCTTGAAATCCCAGCTCTCAATGCAACCAATCAATATATTGAATACTATGCAGGCGTGTCTGATGAGGAAGGTGCCGGGCAGGTACTCAATTTCTCTTTGGAATACATCGCTTCCAAGAAGCATTCGGCTTGGGTGGCATTCAGTTTCGACCCGATTACTGCGCAAGACAACGTGAAGCGTGCCAACGAGTGGAATCAAGACGACCCCAATATTGACAACAGCGTGGAGGTGACTGAATCCATGCATAAGAGCGATGGGTACGACAAGGGGCATCTTTGTGCCAGCGAAGACCGTGTGTACAGTAAAAGTGCCAATAAGCAGACCTTCTACTACAGTAATATCTCGCCACAGATAGGGAGTTTCAATCAAAAGTATTGGGCGGCTCTTGAGAAGCAGGTGCAGACTTGGGGACGTTCCACCATCAATGGCACATACGACAAACTTTATGTCGTGAAAGGTGGTACTACTGACCGTTTGCTTACCAATTTCACAGGTGTGAAGAAAGCCAATGACGGGCTTTATCCCACCACCAATGCCGACGGGCTGACACTTGGCGGACTCATTTGCCCCAGCTATTATTACATGGCTCTGTTGAGCGAGAAGGCAGGGGTTTATCATACTATCGCTTTTTTAGTCCCTCATTCTGAATTATTGCCAGAAAAACCTGGAAAAGATGAATTTATGGTTTATGCCGTTTCTATTAAAAATTTGGAGTACGAAACTGGTATCGACTTCTTCTGTAACCTGCCTAATGAGATAGAGAAGACTGTAGAAGCTACTTATAGTGCTGACGATTGGGCTTGGTAAAAGCTTCAGAAACTATAAGGAGAGTCTCCCCTTTTAGTATGACGGGCATGTCATGATTTAGGTAGCTTTCTTAAAAGCTGTTTTCGTTTTGATGGAAACTGACTTCTTATCCGTATCTTTGCATATTGATTAAAAAAAGAGATATTCATGGAACTTTCGGATATACTTCATAATTTGAAGATACAAGAACTTACTCCGATGCAGGAGGCTGCTAAGGAAGCCTATCAATCAGCCCAAGATTTAGTGCTTCTTTCGCCTACCGGTTCGGGTAAGACACTGGCTTTTCTCCTTCCGCTGGTACAGACCTTGAAAGCGGATATACAAGGTGTGCAGGCTCTTGTACTAGTACCTTCACGCGAATTGGCTTTGCAGATAGAAACTGTGTTCAAGTCTATGGGAACTCCTTTCAAGGCTATGAGCTGCTATGGCGGACGCCCTGCTATGGAAGAACACCGGACAATGAAAGGCATTCATCCCGCCGTCATTATCGGTACTCCGGGACGTATGAGCGACCATTTGAGGAAAGAGAATTTCAATGCCGCCACTGTCGTCACTCTGGTGATAGATGAATTCGACAAGTGTCTTGAGTTCGGTTTCCATGACGAGATGGCAGAGGTTATCGGGCAGCTTCCCTCACTGAAAAAGCGTGTGCTTCTCTCGGCCACCGATGCAGAGGAAATACCGCAATTTGCCGGAGTAGGAGGTGATTCCCCGTCTTCCGGCTCCCGGCTCATGAAGCTTGATTTTCTTGCTCCGGAAGCCCTTGCTCCGCGTCTGCGGCTGCATAAGGTCGTTTCTCCGGAGAAGGACAAACTGGAAACCCTCTATAACCTGCTTTGTACCCTCGGCTATCATTCCACTTTGGTATTCTGCAATTATCGTGAAAGCGTGGAGCGTGTTGCCGGGTACCTGCAAGCCAGGAAGTTCCCTTGCGACATGTTCCATGGCGGTATGGAGCAGCCCGACCGCGAACGTGCGCTTTACAAGTTCCGCAATGGCAGTTGCGCCGTACTGATATCTACAGACCTTGCCGCCCGCGGACTGGATATTCCGGGTATTGAGAATGTGGTGCATTACCATCCTCCCGTAAACGAGGAAGCCTATACACACCGTAATGGACGTACCGCCCGTTGGGAGGCATCGGGAAATGCATATCTTGTTCTGCATGCCGAGGAGCGGGTACCCGAGTACATTTCTGAAGACATCGAAACGTACGAGTTTCCGGAGACGCTTCCCAAACCGGCCAAGCCCCGATGGGCTACCTTATATATAGGTAAAGGGAAAAAGGATAAGTTGAACAAGATAGATATTGTCGGCTTCTTGTATAAAAAAGGAGGAATGGCGCGTGAAGATGTCGGGCAGGTGGATGTAAAGGAACACTATGCCTTTGTAGCCGTGCGCCGCAGTAAAATGAAACAATTGTTGACGCTGGTACGCGGTGAAAAAATCAAGGGAATGAAAACTGTTATCGAGGAAGCAAAGTGATTTATCTTATAAATATTCATTTTATTTGCGCTTATTCTTTTGAATATGAAGTAATGAAACCGCCTTGCTTTTAGTTTCTCTAAAAGTATTATCCTTGATAAGTAAAGATAACAAAATGGTGCATATATCTTGTATAAACCATTAAAAAGTAAGCTAAATGCGGCTTAAAAATAGAATTTCATCAGGAAAGGTTTGTTTTGAAGAAATATTTCCGTAATTTCGCAAAGTCGAAAGACATTAATGAACGAAATTGTATAACCAAAACAAACTTCAAATGAAAAAGCATAATTTCAATGCAGGACCTTCTATCCTTCCTCGTGAGGTGATTGAGAATACGGCACAGGCTATTCTTGATTTCAATGGCTCAGGCCTCTCACTGATGGAAATCAGCCACCGTGCCAAAGACTTCCAACCCGTTGTGGACGAAGCTGTGGCATTATTCAAAGAATTGCTCAATATCCCCGAAGGATATTCGGTACTGTTCTTGGGCGGTGGTGCCAGTTTGGAATTCTGCATGGTACCCTTCAACTTCCTTGAAAAGAAAGCTGCTTACCTGAATACGGGTGTATGGGCCAAAAAAGCCATGAAAGAAGCTAAGGCATTCGGTGAAGTAGTTGAAGTCGCTTCTTCCGCTGAATCTACTTATACTTATATTCCGAAGGACTATACAGTGCCTGCTGATGCAGACTATTTCCACATCACTACCAACAATACAATCTACGGTACGGAACTGAAAGAGGATTTGGACGTAAACGTTCCGATGGTGGCCGATATGTCTTCTGATATTTTCTCCCGTCCTATCGACGTGTCCAAATATATCTGTATCTATGGTGGTGCGCAGAAGAATCTGGCTCCTTCCGGTGTTACATTCGTCATCGTGAAGAATGACGCGCTGGGTAAGGTATCTCGCTATATTCCGACCATGTTGAACTATCAGACGCATGTGGATAGCGGTTCCATGTTCAATACTCCTCGTTGTCCCTATCTATGCAGCCCTGCAGACATTGCGTTGGATTAAGGCAGAGGGCGGCGTGAAGGAAATGGAACGCCGTGCCATCGAAAAGGCCGATATGCTGTATGCCGAAATTGACCGTAACAAAATGTTTGTAGGTACGGCTGCCAAAGAAGACCGTTCACGCATGAACATCTGCTTTGTGATGGCTCCTGAATACAAGGAATTGGAAGCTGACTTCCTGAAGTTCGCTACCGAAAGAGGTATGGTAGGTATCAAGGGACACCGTTCTGTAGGTGGATTCCGTGCATCCTGCTACAATGCCATGCCGAAGGAAAGTGTGCAGGCTCTGATTGACTGCATGCAGGAATTTGAGAAACTTCATTAATAATATTGTTTTTCACCACAGATTACGCAGATTTGCACAGATTGTTTTTATGATTAAACTCTGTGATAATCTGTGTCATCTGTGGTGAGTCTTTTTAATATCATGAAATTATGAAAGTATTAGTTGCAACAGACAAACCGTTTGCCAAAGTGGCAGTAGACGGTATCCGTAAAGAAATAGAAGCAGCAGGTTACGAACTCGTGCTGCTGGAGAAATATGGTGAAAAAGCCAAGCTGCTGGAGGCTGTGAAAGATGCAAACGCTATCATTATCCGCAGTGACATCATTGATGCTGAAGTGCTGGATGCCGCCAAGGAACTGAAGATTGTGGTGCGTGCCGGTGCCGGTTATGACAATGTGGACCTGGAAGCAGCTACTGCCCACAATGTATGTGTAATGAATACTCCGGGACAGAACTCCAATGCTGTGGCCGAGTTGGCTTTCGGCTTGATGGTGATGGCTGTCCGTAATATGTATAACGGTACTTCCGGTACGGAACTGATGGGCAAGAAACTGGGTATCCACGCTTATGGTAACGTAGGTCGCAACGTAGCCCGTATTGCCAAAGGCTTCGGTATGGAGATTTATGCGTTCGACGCTTTCTGCCCGAAAGAAGTAATCGAGAAGGATGGAGTGAAGGCTGTGGGTTCTGCTGAAGAGCTTTACTCTACTTGCGACGTCGTTTCCCTGCATATTCCTGCAACTGCCGAAACGAAGAATTCCATCAATTATGCATTGGTGAACAAGATGCCGAAGGGCGGACTGCTGGTGAACACAGCCCGTAAGGAAGTCATCAATGAAGCAGAGCTTATCCAGCTGATGGAAGAGCGCACCGACTTGAAATACATGACCGACATTATGCCTGCTGCCAATGAAACATTTGCAGCCAAGTTTGCCGGACGTTATTTCTCTACACCGAAAAAGATGGGTGCCCAGACTGCCGAAGCCAATATCAACGCAGGTATTGCCGCTGCCAAGCAGATTGTAGGCTTCCTGAAAGACGGTTGCGAGAAGTTCCGCGTAAACAAGTAATATTTTTAGTAGGCGCGGATTACGCGGATTTCACGGAGTTTTTATTTTCCGTACAGTTCCGTGTAATCTGCGCCTAAGTATTCCATTAAAACATCTAATTACCATGGCAATCATTAAACCTTTCAAAGGAGTCCGTCCTCCCCAAGACTTAGTAGAACAAGTAGCTTCCCGCCCGTATGATGTACTCAATTCAGAGGAAGCCCGCATAGAAGCGGAAGGTAATGAAAAATCCCTATATCATATTATCAAGCCGGAAATAGATTTTCCCGTCGGTACGGATGAGCATGACGAACGTGTTTATCAGAAAGCTGCAGAGAACTTCCGTATGTTCCAAGAGAAAGGCTGGCTGGTGCAGGACGATAAAGAAAACTATTACGTCTATGCCCAGACCATGAACGGCAAGACACAGTACGGTCTTGTTGTCGGTGCCTATGTTCCCGATTATATGAACGGCGTTATCAAGAAGCACGAGTTGACTCGTCGTGATAAAGAGGAGGACCGTATGAAGCATGTCCGCGTGAACAATGCCAACATTGAGCCCGTGTTCTTTGCCTATCCCGATAATGCTGCACTGGATGCCGTCATTTCCCGTTATACAGCCGGGAAACCGGTATACGACTTTATCGCTCCGGGTGACGGTTTCGGTCATACCTTCTGGATTATAGACAAGCAGGAGGACATTGATGCCATTACCCAAGAGTTTGCCCAAATGCCCGCCCTCTACATTGCCGATGGGCATCATCGCAGCGCCGCTGCCGCTTTGGTGGGTGCGGAGAAAGCCAAGCAAAACCCCAATCACCGTGGTGACGAAGAGTACAACTATTTCATGGCTGTGTGCTTCCCTGCCAACCAGTTGACTATTATTGACTATAACCGGGTGGTGAAGGACTTGAACGGCATGACTCCCGAAGAGTTTCTGGCTGCTGTGGGCAAGAATTTCATCGTGGAGGAGAAAGGTGAGGACATCTATAAGCCGTCCGAACTGCATAACTTCTCCCTCTATTTGAACGGAAAGTGGTACAGCCTTACTGCCAAACCGGGTACTTATAATGATAACGACCCCATTGGAGTACTGGATGTAACCATCTCCTCCAATCTGATACTGGATGAAGTGCTCGGCATCAAAGACCTTCGTTCCGACAAGCGTATTGACTTTGTAGGCGGCATCCGTGGTCTGGGAGAGTTGAAGAAGCGGGTGGACAGTGGTGAGATGAAAGTGGCATTGGCCCTCTATCCCGTTTCCATGAAGCAGCTGATGGACATCGCCGATACGGGCAACATCATGCCTCCCAAGACAACTTGGTTTGAGCCGAAGTTGCGTTCGGGACTGGTGATTCATAAACTGGACTAAATGAATTGATATAAACTGAAACGGGGATGTCTTCCACTAAAAGACATCCCCGTTTTTTTCGGATTAAAACAGAATAATAAGGTTATTATGTAGAAAATGCCGACCTTTGCCGAAAAATTGAGAGTATACAATGAAGGTATTGATTCTTAACGGTAGTCCCCGCCGTCATGGCAACATGTCGAAAATGTTGGAGCTGATGAAGCAGGAACTTGAAGGTTGTGGAGCTGAGACTGTTTATATAGACGTTCCGCGGTTGCAGGTACATCCCTGCATCGGTTGCATGAAGTGCCGCAGTTCATTGAAGTGTTGTCTGCCCGAGGATGGGGCACAGAGAGTGTTGCAGTCTATGAAAGAAGCCGATGCAGTGATAATCGGTGCCCCTTGCTATTGGGGAAACATGCCGGGAGAAGTGAAAGTGCTTTTCGACCGTATGGTTTACGGTATGATGGGGGAGAACTCCTGGGGAATGCCCCTTCCGCTTCATAAGGGCAAGAAAGCGATTGTGGTAAGCACTTGTACTACCCCTTATCCTTTCAATATTCTCTATAATCAGACGCACGGTGTGGTGAAAGCTTTCAGGGAGATTCTGAAATGGAGTGGTTTCAAGATTGTGAAAACCATTGAGAGGGGAGGTACTAAGAAGCATCCTGAGCTGACGGAAAAGGATATGCGGAACTGCAAGAAAGCAGTGCACAAATTATTGTAAAGTATTGAAAAAGTCAATATGGGTAGAAAAGAAGAATATAAATTGCAGAACGAACAGTTTCTGGAACAGTTGCGTACGGCAGAAGGAATCAAGGAATTGCCTTGCGGCATACTTTATCGGGTATTGGAGGAAGGCAGAGACGGTCCGACACCACGTCTCAACAGTGTAGTATCTGTGCATTATAAAGGCACGCTTATTAATGGGCGTGAGTTCGATAATTCGTGGAAACGGAATTGTCCGGAGGCTTTTCGTCTGAATGAAGTGATTGAGGGCTGGCAGATTGCCTTGCTACGAATGCATCCCGGAAGTCGTTGGATTGTATATATCCCTTACACCATGGGATACGGTACACGTACCAGTGGACCCATTCCGGCGTATTCCACACTGATATTTGAAGTGGAATTACTAAATATCTCGTGACACTGCTGAACAATTTGCTTTTTTATCTTGTTCTCATATAAGAATTTAGAAAAACTCAATAGGTATGAATATAGATAAGAAAGCAGGGCATATTGACCCGAAAGTAGCATTGTCCCAGGCAGAACATGAAAAGGGAACAGTACCCGGACAACAGATTGGCCTTTACGGTAATGCAGACAAGAGAGATGTTCGTCAGGTCGTAAAGATTCTGAATCCTGACAAAAACAGTATGGAGAGCAGAGGTTAACCCTCTGCTTTTTTTATTACATGCCTCTTTCTTCGTCGAGTCCAGATGATTTGTTGGAGGGTTTTGTATCTTTGTACCCGGAAATGAAACTCTTAAAAACAAAAGCAGGATGCTACGGAAAGGAGACCTCACTCAAGGAGGCATAACCGGTACTTTATTACATTTTACCCTACCCATGATGGTAGGGTCTTTTTTGCAGCAATGCTACAACATTGCAGATACGCTCATTGTAGGCCAATGCATTGGTGCAGGGGCGTTGGCGGCGGTCGGTTCGGCATACACATTGATGGTTTTCCTTATATCCGTTTTGCTGGGACTGGCGATGGGCAGTGGCACTGTGTTCTCTTTACATTATGGTGCCGGAAACCATGTAGCACTGCGTCGTAGCATATTCAGTTCGTTTGCACTGATAGGTATCGTGACACTGATACTGAATGTAGCCGTTTTTATCTGGATCGACCCTATTCTCCGGCTGTTGCAGGTCCCGCAAGACATATACGGCATGATGCGCAGCTACTTGTGGATAATCTTCTGCGGTATAGTTTTCACCTTTATCTATAACTTCTACGCATCTCTGCTGCGTGCAGTAGGGGATTCTGTCACTCCGCTTTGGTTTCTGGCAGTTTCTGTCGTTCTGAATATAGCGCTCGACTTGTTTTTTATCCTACAACTGGATTGGGGGATTCAGGGTGCGGCTGCGGCCACTGTCCTCGCTCAAGGAGTAGCTGCTCTGGGCATCATCATTTATACTTACAGAAGGCGTCCGGAACTGCGATGGCATCATGAAGATATGTGTTTTGACCGTACTTGCTTGAAGGAAATAGCTTCCTTCTCTACACTGACTTGCATCCAACAGTCGGTGATGAATCTGGGAATCCTGATGGTACAGGGGCTTGTCAACAGCTTTGGAACAGCGGTAATGGCAGCTTTTGCGGCAGCTGTGAAGATTGACTCTTTCGCCTATATGCCCGTGCAGGAATTTGGGAATGCCTTTTCCACCTTTATTGCACAGAACTTCGGGGCCGGACGTTACGACCGTATCCACCGGGGTGTTCGCAGTGCATTTGTCACGGCTGTTGTTTTTTCGCTCCTTGTGTCCGTATTGGTTTTCATCTTTGCCAAACCGTTGATGCTTATCTTTGTCCGTCCGGACGAAACGGAGATTATTGCGGTGGGAGTGGCGTACCTACGCATCGAAGGTGCTTTCTACTGTGGCATCGGCATCTTGTTTTTGCTGTACGGATACTATCGGGCCATCCGTATGCCGGGCATGTCTGTTGTGCTGACCGTGCTGTCGCTGGGCACCCGTGTAGTTCTTTCTTACTGGCTTGCTTCGATACCTGAGATTGGGGTGACGGGCATCTGGTGGTCCATCCCCATCGGCTGGCTGATTGCCGATGTAGTCGGTATCTGGTGCTATCGGTATGTTAAAGGAGTTAGAGGGAGTTAAAAGAAAATCCGGCAAATTTGCTCCACTGTCCTTCGGATATTTTCTTGAGCAAATTCAGGCTGCATGGCCTGCTCCAAAGAGACGGGAGAGGGGGTAATGGAGAATACGCCCCGGAATCCGGCTGCATTCAGTATCCCGGCATCCTCTATCGCTCCTGCCAGCAGGATGACGGGAATATGTTGCCTTCTTGCTTCCTGCAAGATGCCCGAAGGTACTTTCCCCATAAGAGTCTGCCGGTCCGATTTCCCTTCTCCGGTGATGAGGAGGTCGGCATCCTTAATCTTTTCTGCAAAGTCCAGAGTTTCCAAAAGAAGCTCTATGCCGGGTTTCAACTGTGCATCCAGAAATGCGTGGAGACCGCCCCCCATACCGCCTGCCGCACCGGCACCGGGATGCAAGGATACGTCTTTGCCGGTAGTGTGGAATATGACGTCCGAAAGATGCTGCATGGCAATATCCAGTTCCTTCACCATATCCGCGTCTGCTCCTTTTTGGGGAGCGAATACGTGGGCTGCTCCATTGGGACCGAAGAAAGGATTGCGTACATCACACGCCGTCGTGAAACATGCCTTTTTCAGTGCGGGATGGGCAGAAGAGCTGTCTATGGAGCTGATTTCCGATAGAAGGGCACCGCATAGGGCGATGCCTTTTTCCATGCTTCCCACTTCGTGTCCTTCTTTATCGAAGAAACGGAATCCCAATGCTTGCAGCATTCCCAGACCGGCATCGTTCGTGGCGCTCCCTCCAAGTCCGATGACGAAACGGAGGCATCCCCGTTCCAAGGCATCGTGTATCAGTTCGCCCGTTCCGAAGGTGGTGGTTTTCATCGGATTCCTTTTGTCGGCAGGAACCAGTGGCAGGCCGCTGATGGCGGCCATCTCTATGAATGCGGTATTGCCGTCTCCGGAGATGCCGTAACTGGCATCGCACGGTTGCATCAACGGGTCGTGGGCACGGACGGTGATACGTTTTCCGTTACTGGCTGCAAGCAGGACGTCGAGCATGCCTTCTCCACCGTCGGCCACGGGGAGCACGATGGTCCGGCATTCGGGACATGCGGCATGTACCCCTTGGGCGGCAGCTTCTCCGGCTTCTGCCGAGGTGAGACATCCTTTAAAGGAATCAAGGGCAATCACTATCTTTTTCATAAATGCGGTCTTTTATAATTTCGTCATGCTTCGGATGACAAGTTGTACAATTACAAAGGTATATACAAAATTTCATTTCTTTTTCATACAAGCATGAAAGTTCTCTCTTCGGTTTGCATTATCTTTGCAGCATGAGCGAAGATACGTATAAAACCATCGTTGCCCCTTCCGAGGGCATTTACACTGAAAAGCGCAGCAAGTTCATTGCTATTGCCCTGCCGGTGCGTACAGTAGAGGAGGTGAAGGCGCATCTGGAAACTTACCAGAAGAAATACTACGACGCCCGCCACGTGTGTTACGCCTACATGTTGGGCCATGAGCGGAAGGACTTCCGTGCCAACGACAACGGCGAGCCATCGGGTACGGCAGGCAAGCCGATTCTGGGACAAATCAATTCCAACGAACTGACGGATATTCTCGTCATCGTAGTGCGCTACTTCGGCGGTATCAAGTTGGGTACGAGTGGACTGATTGTAGCTTATAAGGCTGCTGCCGCCGAAGCCATTGCCGCTGCCACCATCATTGAAAAGACGGTAGATGAGGCGGTGACTTTCCTCTTCGAATACCCCTTCATGAACGATGTGATGCGGGTGGTGAAGGAGGAGGAGCCGGAAATTCTGGAACAGTCGTATGATATGGACTGCCGTATGACGCTCCGCATCCGTCAGTCCATGATGCCGAAGTTGCGGGCACGGTTGGAGAAAGTAGAAACATTGAGGTTTGAATAATACAACAAATGGGATAAGAGCCCCTTTCAATAGGGAAGTTGTTCGTTTCCTTTAACGGAACAAGTTGTTTTCCTATGAGGAACAGACTGTTTTCTTTGCGGAAACGGTACCACTTCTTATGAAAGGCTGACTCCCCCCCTTTAAACAAAAGAAAGTTTATGGCATTTAGTGCAACAAAAAGAGAACTGGGCGAGCTCTACACCTTCTTTCGCCTGCTGGCGGATGGAGCCGTGTCACTGGGTACACCGAAAGCTGAAAAAGACGAAACCCTGCGCTGGCCCGTTGCCTTGATACAGAGGGAAGAGCATGACGGTACGCGCCGTTACTATATCGAAGCGCAGGAAGTGCGCGTTGTCAGCGGAACTGCCGGGAAGGACGGTTCGTTTGTTCCGGGCGAGAAGGAGGAACTGCGTTTCCCCCGCGAAGACTTTGGTGATGCGGCAGAGTTGGTTCTGCATCTGCTGAAGAACGTTTCGGGCGAGGAAGTGGAAGTGTCCGAAGGTTTGGAAGCCTTTTTGGATGCTATCAACATCTTCGACCTGGAAGCAAAGACGGAGGACCGTACCGACTTCTCCGTTGCCTTCTGGCATCCCGAAGCACCTCTAACGGGCTTCAATGTCCGTTGTCGTCTTACCCCGATGAATCCGTTGCTGGACGGAGGGCGCACGGCGAATCTGAAGCTGGAGCAAAGCGGTGTCAAGTTTGCCGTGCCCACGGTGAACAAGGTGAATGCCCTGCCGGAATCTCCTACGGAAGTGGCAGAACGCATGATGATGATTGAGCGACTGGGCGGCGTGCTGAAGTATGCCGACGTTGCCGACCGCGTGTTCCGCTGCAACTTGCTGATGATAGACCTCCACTTCCCCCGCATGCTTGCCGAGATGGTACGCTTGATGCACTTGGACGGCATCACCCGCATCAGCGAATTGACGGAGCGCATCAAGGAGATGAATCCGCTGAAGATAAAGGACGAGTTGATAAACAAGCACCGCTTCTACGAGTTCAAGATGAAGCAGTTCCTGCTGGCACTTGCCCTCGGCATGCGCCCTGCCAAAATTTATAACGGTACGGACTCTGCCGTCGAAGGCATCTTCCTGACGGACGGCAGCGGGCAGGTACTTTGCTACCACAAATCCCGTCCGCAGGTCTTTGCAGACTTCCTCTATCAGAATACGCGTTTGGAGAAAGGTGCCGTAGAGAAAGATAAATACGGCTTCTTGGAGCGCGAGAACGGCGTCTGGTACTTCAAGCTGAATGTAAAGATTGGGCTGGTGAAACGGTGAAACAGCCCCACTGAACACGTACTGATGTGCATTATCAACTATCAATTCTCAAATAAATAAATAAATGAACGAGACATTACAAACCATCAAGGCACGCCGCAGCGTCCGTGCCTATACGGAACAGCAAGTTTCCGCAGAAGATTTGAACCTTATCCTTGAGGCGGCTACCTATGCTCCCAGTGGTATGCATTTGGAGACGTGGCACTTTACCGCCATCCAGAATAAGGAGGTGCTGGAAGAGCTGAACGATAAAATCAAAGGTGCCTTTGCCAAGAGTGACGACCTCCATACACGGGAACGTGGACATAGCCAGACTTATTGTTGCTACTATCATGCCCCCACGTTGGTCATTGTCTCCAATGAGCCGGACAAGTGGTGGGCTGCTATGGATTGCGCCTGCGCCTTGGAGAACATTTTTCTTGCAGCCAAGTCCCTCGGCATCGGTTCCTGCTGGATTAACCAGTTGGGGCAGACCTGCGACGACCCCGATGTCCGCGCTTTCTTGACAAAGCTGGGTGTACCCGAGAGCCATAAGGTATATGGCTGCGCAGCCCTGGGATATGCTCCCGCCGATGCTCCGGTGAAGGAGAAAAAGGTGAAGGAAGGTACGGTGACCATCATCCGCTAAACAGAGATACCCGCAGGAGAGGTGGCGGTCAGGTAATTAATCATACATGAAGCAAAATAACGTATAATTCCGCCACTCTCCGTTGGGCTTCCTCTTCACAGAGGAAATGGGTTATCGCTGCATATTGATGATGCCGCTGTCCGTATCACTGTTGTTCAGCCCCTTGTTGCCTGCCTTGTGCTTGCGTCCGAACTCGAATGTATAACCCACGCGCAGCACGACCATCTGTCCCGTCTCCCTGACGAATGTCTCGGAACGGAAAGGAGCCACTTTGCTGATTCTTTCTTTTCCCACTTTATAGTTATTGGTGAAAGGAAACATAATACCGATTCCCGCCTGAAGGTTACGCCGGGTGTACATTGCCATGAATGCCGTCTGGTTTTCGTTCTTCTTGATGGTTTCGCCGAAGAAATTGTTCTGCACTTTCCGGAACTGCCCGAGCAGCGAGAAGTCTTTATATTGCACTTGCGCCATCACGCTGTAATAGAATTCATCGTACATATGGCTATAGTTCAGGCCTTCCGACCAACTGCGCGTATATCCTCCCGAAGCATAAAGCGTCAGGAAATCCTTCAGCCCGAACAGCGTAGCGCCGTTAATGCCGACCATCAGTTCCGCATTCAGGCTTTGGAACGACCGCTGGTTTTCATCTTTCAGTATCAGTTTGCCGTCCTCCACGAAGATGCTTTCCATGATGGGATTGTCATAATACTGGTGGCGCACGCTCAGATTGGCATTGAACTGCTTCTTCGAATAGCTGTAAGACAAGGAGTTCGTGAACTGTTGATACGTTTTCAGCAACGGGTTTCCGCGGACTATCTGTATCGTGTCCATCGCTTGCTCCACATCAGTCAGCGAGCCGAGCGACGGTATGGCAGGACTGATGTTGAACCGGTAGCGCAGGAATCCCGCCTTCTTCAGATTATAGCTCAACCGCACGGTGGGCGTGAAGGTATAGTAAGCATGGTCTTCCTCACTTTCCTTGAACCAGGCACGTGTCATTCCTACACTGCCCGCATAGCTGAAGTCCTTTACCTTGCCCTGCACCTCGAAGAAAGCGGATGTCTGCGACTGGTCCATCTTCGAAGTGGTAGGGTTGGAACCTTTATACTCATTCTCTGTCCGCATCTGATAGTGGCGGGCACCGCCGCTCAGCTTCACCTCCTTGAAGTTCTTTTCATAGATGGCTTCGCCAATGACGGAGCGCTTGTCACCGTCCACCAATGTCTGGATGTCCGCCAGCGGTGCGTTCTCGTCTTTGTACTCCTTGTATTTCCGGTTGTTCTTGGTATGGATGAGCGTTCCCGTTACATTCACCTGGATGCTCTGCTGATGGGGCAGGGTATGCTGGAAGTAAAGGTCGAGCGCCGGAGAGTAGCTGGATGTGTGGTTGTTGACGTATGAATAGATGGACTCCGTGCTGCCCACTGCCCACATCTTGTTCAGCTCATTCTGGTAGGGGGCATTGCTGAGGTTGTTACGGAAAATGGCATTGAATACATATTTGTCCGCTTTCGTCAGATTGTACGTCAGATTCAGGTTGTTGATGAAGCTCAGGGAGGGAGACTCGTCTTCGATGCCTTCCTTGATGCGGTCGATGGTACGGTCGCCCAGATAGAAGGTTTCATGGGATTCGAGGCGGCTGTGATACTTGCCGTTCTTGTTGAAGTAGTCGATGCCCCATTCGGAGTTCTTGTAATTGAACTTCGCGCTCAGGAAATTCTCTCCCCATAGGGTGTGGGGCGAATCGGAGAGTTGGAAGTTCACAACACCGCCCGTTTCGCGGCGGCGCAGGATAATGTTGACTACGGCGCCCAGTTCATCGTCTCCGTACTGCTTGCCGGGGTCTTCGATGAACTCCACACGCAGTACGTCTTTGGCTCTGACGGCCGCTATCTCCTTGTCTGTCACTTTAATGCCGTTGATACGGGTTTGTACGGCCCCACCACCGCTGACGCTCATGCTGTTGCTCAGATTGTCCACTTGCAGACGGGCAATGCCGAGATTGTTCAGCAAGTCATAGGCACCGAACGAGCGTTTCAGCTGGCTTTCGGAAGGCAGGATGATTTGCCGGTCTACCCGCTGCAGCACATTGCTGGCGGATACCGTCACTTCACCGAGGCTTACGGCATCTTCCTGCAACTGTACATCGCCCAGGTCGAGGCTTTTATTCAGTTTCAGCAGTATGTTTTCACTTTGGAGGCCGATGAAGGAGATGGAAAGGCGGTAATCGCCTGCCTTGATTTTAGGGAGGGCGAACTTGCCTTGTGCATTCGAGGTTACTCCGGTCACCAAAGTAGAGTCTATGGTCCATAATGACACATTGGCGGCTATAACTGCCTCTTGCGAGGCGTCCGTGACGCGTCCTTTGATGGAGAGGCTCTGTGCCTGCGTACTGAGTACGGAGAGGGCAAGCAATAGTAAAAAAAGTTGGGTTTTCATAATCGTTTGTATTAGTCTGTTACTGTTGGATAGGGATGCAAAAGTCACTCTTCCCGTTAAGGGAAGATGCTGAAGCTTGTATATCAGTTGTTTATACTTTCCTCGTCTGTCCGATGAAAGTTAGGAATGCATGAAGGAATAAATCTCGTACATCAGTGTCGAAACTTTGACAATCGTAAGTCCGAAGAGGAGTCCGAAGGTAATCCATAATGCAGTCTTTGCGTATCTCTTCATGAACCGTCTTTTTTAAGTTTGTTATATCGTTCTGTTATTTCTTCTATACTGATGCCGAGCAGCTCCATGCTGCGGAACATGTCGGCAAGCTGGTTTTCAAAAAACTCTTTCTTCTGTATTCGCATCACTTTCTTCACCGCATCTTTGGAGAGGTAGAATCCCATTCCCCGTTCCGGGTAGATGATGTCCTCTGCCTGGAGGTATTCATAGGCCTTCAACACGGTACGCGAGTTCACTGCCAGTTGTGTGGAGAGCTCCCTCACGGATACCACCCGCTCTTCTGCCTGCCATTCGCGGGTGAGAATCTTGCTGAAACAGAAATCTACAATCTGCTGGTATATCGGTTTGTTGGTCTTGAAGTCCATAGGCTACAGTTGTTTTTCTTTGAGCAGGAAGTAGCTCGATACCCATGAACCGAGCAGCACACTGATGGGAGCCGCATAATTGCAGAAAGTCACGATGGCTTGTGCACCGGCCGACAACGGATAGTTGGTGTTGGGCCATGTGGCAATGTTGTCTATCCAGTATCCGTCCGCTCTGGCTTCGGGCATGAGGGAGGCCACAAAAGTTACAATTCCTATGCAGACGGCAATGGAGCCTACAAAGATGGTGAAACTTTTCAGCAGGACTTGCCGACTGAAGGCGAAGTATCCGATGAAGGCGGAAGCATGCAGGATTACATAGGTCAGTATCTGGGTGTTGTGTATCCGGAACATCGTGATGTGCGTTGCAAAATACTGCAGGAACTCGCTGCCGCTTAAGGACAGCAGACCTTTGAGGCAGGCTATCAGTAGACCGCAGAATAGGGGAAGCAGCAGCAGGTATTTTATCCAGATATGCAGGAACTTCTCGAATGCCGATGCCGGCAGCAGTATATCGAGAGTAGAGTTGCGTTTGCTGAAATTTGTTTCCAGCAGGCAGGGGGCCATGAGGATAAACCATAGTACGTAGCGGGAGAATTCGGTGGCAGAGGTATGTTTGCCGTAATAACTTCCACCGCGGTTTATGTCGTAGAGGATGCACAGGATGCAGATGAACGATACGACGGCTGCCGACCAAAGCAGGTGCCTGCCGGTCTCATTCCTTTTATATTGTTCCAGTAGCAGGAAGCGTTTCAGATTAAAAGTTGCGTTCATAGTTCTGTTTGTATGATGGATTTTCATTGAAACATGCTCTGTATCTTTTCCGGTTGTTGCAACACCGCTTTATACAGCAGCTCGATGTCCGGTGTGTTCTCTTCTCCGTCCTCGTTGGGGAGAATGGAGAAATGGCCCGACAAGTCTTGTTCGCTGTAAATGCTTTCTGCCGGCAGGATGTCCGTACGGGCAAAGAGAAGCCGGTTACTGATTTCGTCCAGCGAACGGTTCAGTAATATTTCGCCTTTGCCAAGGATGACGAGATGGTCCAGCAGATTCTCGAAGTCGTGCGCCTGATGGGTGGAGATGAGCAGCGTGCTTTCATCGTCCATGCTGCGGCTGATGATACGTTTCAAGGCTTGGCGGGAGGTGATGTCCAGCCCGTTTGTCGGTTCGTCGAGCAGGATGTATGGAGTATGCAGGGCAAAGGCGTATGCCAGCATTGCCTTCTTCTGTTGTCCGTAGGAGACGGAAGAGAGTTTTTGTTTCCGGTTGATTTTCAGCTCTTCCAGGTTCAGCTTGAATTCTTCCTGATTGAAATGTGGATAGAATACGGAATGGCGTGCAGCGAAGCTGGCGATGCTTTCGGTAGGCATCTGCAACTCTTCGGGCAGGAAGAAGTAACGGGCCAACCCTTCGGACTGTCTCTCTGCCGTGTTTCTTCCGTCTATGCTGCACTTTCCGTTTTTGGGAAAGAGTAGTCCGCAGATGAGATGCATCAGCGTCGTTTTGCCTACGCCGTTTTCTCCCAGAAGTCCATATATACCGTTTCCTATTTCCAAAGATATGTTGTTGAAAATAAGTGGATTGGACTTGTATCCGTAGCTTGTGTTCTCTATCGTTATCATAACTTTATTAGTGTTGTACTGATGTACAACACTGCAAACGTAGGGTAAGTTATGGAGAAAAGCAAGGGAAAGAGATACTTATTAACTTCTTTTAGCGGTTGTGCGCTTGCCGTTTGCTTACAGCATCTTCACCAGTATGTCCCATACAGCCACCATGTGGCAGGCTGAACCGCCCAATACAAAGAAATGGAAAACCGAATGCATGTACCGTGCCTTGCGCAAGGAGTAGAAAGCAGCTCCCGTGATGTAGCATACTCCTTCGGCAATAATCCAGTAGCAGGCTGTAGGGGAGAGGGCGAAAAGCTGCTTGAATACTACCAGTACGGACAGTCCCATCAGGATGTAACACACTGTTTCCACGTAACTGTGCTCCTCCATCTTGCGGAAGCTGACAACAGTGCCGATGATGGCGCATAGCCAGACGAAGCCGAACAGTCCCCAGCCCCAACCGCCGTCCTCTCTCAATGCAATGAGTGTGATGGGGGAGTAACTGCCTGCAATGTGCCAATAGATGGCTGCATGGTCCCAATGCCGCAAGCGCCGTTTCCACGGATTATGATGTTTCAGGGAGTGGTAAAGTGTGGAGGCAAGATAGGAGCCGCCCATGCCGAACAGATAGAGCCATACGCCGCATGCTGCCCAAAGGTTCTGTGCCTGGTAGCATTTTATCAGGAATAGTGCACTTACAATTACTCCCATGGCAATGCCGATGCCATGGGAGATGGAATTGATGGTTTCTTCTTTTTTACTATAAAATAGTCCGTTACGCTTTCTTTTCATCAGTCGAAGCATCCATAGCATGTGGGCAACAGTTTACGGTCTCCCAACGTGTTGTCTACACGTGCCACGTTCACCCAGAACTTGTTTTCGCGCACGCTTTCTATCGGGTAGGCTGCCTGGCGGGTATAGCTGTGCTCCCATGTGTCGGCTACCACTTCGTATTCGGGATGCGGGGCATTCACCAGCACGTTGTCCGTCTTGTCGACTTCGCCGTTCTTCACCTCTTGAATCTCGTCCCAGATGGTCAGCATCACGTGGACAAAGTTGTCGAGTTCGGCAAGGCTTTCGCTCTCCGTCGGTTCAATCATCAGTGTGCCGTGTACCGGGAAGGAGAGGGTAGGGGCATGATATCCATAATCCATCAGGCGCTTGGCGATGTCGTTTTCGCTGATGCCCGTCTCTTCGTGCACCTTGCGGCATTCCAATATCATTTCGTGTCCCACGAAGCCGGTAGCACCGCGGTAAACAATGCCGTACGTATCCTTGAGGCAGGCTGCCAGATAGTTGGCGCTGAGGATAGCTATCTTCGTGGCCCGTGTCAGTCCTTCCGTTCCCATCATGCGGATGTAGCCGTAAGTGATGGGCAGGATACCTGCGCTGCCGAAGGGAGCTCCGGACACCTGGTTGGCGGCATTGCCGAACAATTTGTGTCCCGGAAGGAACGGAACCAGATGCTCTGCCACGCAGATGGGACCTACGCCCGGTCCGCCGCCACCGTGAGGAGAGGCGAACGTTTTGTGCAGATTCAAGTGGCAGACGTCCGCACCGATAAAGCCGGGATTCGTCAAGCCCACTTGGGCATTCATATTGGCGCCGTCCATATATACCTGCGCACCGCAGGCATGTATGATGTGGCAGATTTCCACTATTTCCGTTTCAAAGATACCGTGTGTGGAAGGGTAGGTAATCATCAAGGCGGCGAGGTCATCCTTGTTTTCTTCCGCTTTGGCACGCAAGTCGGCCATATCCACATTGCCTTGTGCGTCGCAGGCGCAGGTCACGGTGGTGAAGCCAGCCTGGATGGCGGATGCCGGGTTGGTGCCGTGTGCGGATGCCGGTATCAGCACCTTGTTGCGGTGTCCTTGCCCGATGCTTTCCAGATAGGCGCGGATGACGCGGAGTCCGGCATATTCGCCTGCCGCACCGGAGTTTGGTTGCAGGCTGACGCCGGCAAAGCCGGTAATTATTTTCAGCTCTTCACTGAGGTTGCTTATCAGTTCGCGGTAACCTTCGGCCTGGTCTTCGGGCACCAGGGGATGCATGTTCATGAATTCCGGACGGCTGAGCGGCAGCATCTCTGCGGCGGCGTTCAGTTTCATGGTGCACGAGCCGAGGGAAATCATGGAGTGTGCCAGTGAGATGTCCTTACGATCGAGGCGCTTGATGTAGCGCATCATCTCCGTTTCCGTATGGTATTTGTTGAATACTTCGTGTGTCAGATAGGCACTTTGGCGCTTCATCTCCGCGCTGATGCTACTTGCCATGGGTACGTCGCTTGTCTTTTCCCAATCCCTTCCGGCGGCAATGGCAGATGGAGAGCAGTACATTGACGGCAGCTATATCCGTAGTTTCGTCAATGCTCATACCTACGTCCCCATTCTTGAAATAACGCAGGTTCACTTCCTTGCTTAGAGCGATGGTACGTATCTGCTGTGCCGAAATGGTGTCGGGTAGTGCAAAGCGGAGCGTGTCGAAATATTGTGCATTGACCTGCTTGTACCCCAGTCTGTTGATACTTTCTTCCAGAAATACGGCAATGCTGTGGATGCGTTCTGCAATGGTGCGGATGCCTTCCGGACCGTGATATACGGCATAAAAGCCTGCCATTGTAGCCAGCAGTGCCTGCGCGGTACAGATGTTGGAAGTCGCCTTTTCACGCTTGATGTGCTGCTCGCGGGTTTGCAGCGCCATGCGGTAGCACAGCTTGCCGTATTTGTCTTTCGACCAGCCGATGATGCGTCCCGGCATATTGCGCTTGTACTCGTCGCGGGTGGCAAAGTAGGCTGCCGACGGCCCTCCATAGAACATCGGGGTACCGAGCCGTTGTGTGGTTCCGAAGACGATGTCGGCTCCCCATTCTCCCGGAGGGGTGAGCAGGGTGAGGCTCAGTATGTCGGCGGCAACGGCCACTTTGCAGTTGGCCGCATGGGCTTTTTCCACGAAGGCGCGATAATCTTCCACGTTGCCGGCGGCGTTGGGATATTGCAGTACGCAGGCGAAGATGTCCGGCGTGAATTCCATTTCATGGTATTTTCCTATACGCAGCTCGATACCTTGCGGAATGGCGCGGGTAGTCATTACCGCCAGTGTCTGCGGGAAGACGGCTTCGTCTACAAATACCACGTTGGCACCCGATTTCTGCATGTCGCGCGGACGCAGGGCGTACATCATCGTCACGGCTTCGGCTGCGGCAGTCGCTTCGTCCAGCAGGGAGCAGTTGGCAAGGGGCATGCCGGTGAGGTCACATACGGCAGTCTGGAAGTTCATTAGGGCTTCCAGGCGTCCTTGTGAGACTTCGGTCTGATAGGGGGTATAGGAAGTGTACCAAACGGGGTTCTCGAATACATTCCGTTGGATAACGGCAGGAGTGATGGTATTGTACCATCCCATACCGATATAGGTTGTGTAAAGTTTGTTTTTGGCAGCCAGTCCTGCAATGTGCTGTCCGAATTCGTACTCCGTCATTGTCTTGGGCAGAGCCAGCGGTTCTTTCAGGCGGATGTTGGCAGGAATGGTTTTATCAATCAGCTCGTCCAGGCTTTTCACTCCTATTTTTTGGAGCATCTTCTCCTCGTCTTTTTCGCTGATGCCGATGTGGCGGTAGGCCAATAGGTCGTTTTTCATGGCTGTAATGATTTAAAAGTTTGCTGTATATTTACCGGAAGAACGGATTCTCCGCTTTTTCTATTCCTATGGTAGTCGGTGCTCCGTGTCCGGGATAGACAATCGTGTCGTTGGGCAGGATGAACAGACGGCTGCAAATATGCTCTATCAGTTCGTCGAAGTTGCCGCCGGCAAGGTCGGCACGGCCGATGCTGCCTTGAAACAGCACATCCCCCGAAAACATGCAGTGGTCTGCCGCGCAATAGTACACCAGGCTGCCCGGCGAGTGTCCCGGCACATGGATGGCTTCCAGTTCCGTATTGCCGAAGGTGATGATGTCTCCATCGTGCAGATAAGTGCCCAGGGGCACGGGGGCTTCCTGCAGTTGGAAGCCGAACATGCGGCTTTGTTTCGGCGCTTCGTCAATCCAGAACTCATCGGCCTGGTTGGCTTCGGCCTTCAGACCGAACTCTTTCAGCATGAAAGGATTGCCGAAGATATGGTCCAGATGCAGATGGGTATTCAGCAGATGTTTCACATTCAGCCCATTCTTGGTGATGAAGTTTTTCAAGGCCTGCTTTTCTTCTTCATAAAAACAGCCCGGGTCAATGACGACCGCTTCATTGGTTTCGTCCCAAAGCACATAACAGTTCTCCGGGAACATATTAAACTCAAATCTCTTTATTTTCATATTATGTATTTAGATTTATCCCCCTACATATACTACTTTCTTTGTCTCGAAGAACTCCTCTTCAAAGAACTCCTTCAGGTCCCACAGCGTAGTCTTGTTCTTGACGGGCATGGTTTCGTTTCCCAATTCGCCCCCCTTGAGGCAAATCAGTCCGTTGGGCAATGCATTCTGCTGTTTGGAGGAGATGTTCTTGCGGATAATCTTCAGTAGGTCTGTCAGTGGCATCACGGCACGGCTCACCACAAAGTCGAACTTCCCTTTTTCCTCTTCTGCGCGGGCATGGCGGAAGGTGACGTTTTTCAGCCCGATGCTGTTGGCTATTTCGGAGGCTACGCGTACTTTCTTTCCGATGCTGTCCACCAGATGGAATTGTACTTCGGGGAAAAGGATGGCAAGCGGGATTCCCGGAAAGCCTCCTCCCGTGCCGAGGTCCATAATTTGTGTCCCCGGTCTGAACCTGATTACCTTGGCTATGCCCAGAGAGTGCAGCACATGGTGTTCGTACAAGTTCTCTATATCTTTGCGTGAAATGACATTAATCTTAGAGTTCCAGTCCAGATAGAGGTCGTAGAGTGCGGCAAACTGCCGTTTCTGTTCTTCCGTCAGGTCCGGGAAATATTTGAGTATTAAATCCATTGTGAATTTTATATTGATAGACAATTGATTACAGTTCCTATTCGCCGTCTGTTTTTATAGCGCTGCTTAATACAATGAATTTACCGTTCATCAGAGGGGCTATGTCCTCATAAGACAACGTGATTTTGGTTGCTCCCATTACGTATGGGGCAATTTCATATACATTATAATAGAAGGTGATTCCCGTTGGGTCCAGGTAGAAATTCTCGATAGGCTCCAGGTCACCGGTGGTGGCGTAGCCCATGTCCTCCAGCTCTTGGCGGGTGCTGACGTTGTTGTCTGCCATCAGCTGTTTCCAAAGCAAGTCGGTCAGCGCTTCCTTTATAGTCGCCTTCAAAGAGGTCGTCCAGGCGGATGGGGCTTAGGGTCTTTAGGTCGAGGTTGAGGAAGGTGGACATATAGATGCCGTGTGCGCCGCCGGTATATTCGTTGTAATCTATACGGTAGGTCAGTACTAAGGTATTGCACAACTGCACATGGCTTTCGATTCCTTTATAATAGGAATACCAGGCTCCTATGCTTTCTTCGTCCTCCTTGTCCTGCTCATCCTTTTTGTACATAGGCTCCAGGTCATTGCGGTAGTCGCCGACATATTTCTCCGTATATTTCTTGACAGCTTCTTCGGGTGTCATCGCCATGTACTTGTCGCCGAAGCAGGCAGAGAGGAAGAAGGTGTTCAGACTGTCTTTCAGCCTTACGTCGGATGACTGGCTGGCGTAGGCAACGTTGAGGATGAGGTTGCAGGCCGGCTTGGCTGTGTCTCCGAAGAGATGTACGGTTTCGTTTACTTGTATACTGTCGAACTCCAACGCATATGCGTTTTTGTTCACGGTGTTACCGCAGGAAAAGAAAAAGCCGCTTGCCGCAAGCAGAAGGACAAGTAGGCTGACAGTTTGCTTTTTCATATTGAATTTCGTTTATAAATCAACATATCAATCAAAAAACTTTATCGACAAATATAGAACTTATTAACGAACTGCACACATAAAAAAGGAAAAATTAATTCCGGCAAACGGTTAAAACTTTCTATCTTTGCAGCGCTTATGAAGGAACTCCGTTACATACTGGCTGTACTCTTTTCCTCCCTTATCATTATAAGCGGAGTGGGGATTTCTGTAGTTCAGTATTGCTGTGCCGGATGCGAGACGACACAAAGTTGCTGCACCTCCGGCTGTTCCAAATGCCATAATGCACATCGTGCCTCACGGCAAACATGCAAGGATACCGGCTGTACAGCCGTCTACTACAAGGTGGATTTCGTGAAGCATGCACACGAGTCTGTTTCGTTCGTGCCATTCCTTACACTGTTTTGCGAGCAACTGCCGCTGTTTGATCACTCCTTGCCGCAGGTGGCTTGTACTCCGAGAGTTGTTTCAGGAGCACCGCCATATGTCGTCGGCTCGCGTCATTATCTGGCGCTCTATTCCACGCTTCTCATTTAGTGTTGTTTTATACGGGGCAATGACATGAATTGTCCGGAGGGAACTGTTTGTTTTTTAATCACTTCTTTAAGTATAAAACAGAAATGAAATATAGTTTGATAGCCATTCTTCTGTTCTCTTTCACCGCCTTGCAGGCGCAGGTAAAGGGAACGGTAAAGGATAATTTGGGCGACCCGATTGCGGGTGCCAACCTCTTCTGGCAGGGAACCACCCAAGGTACCACCACTTCGGCGGACGGTACTTTCTCCTTGTCCAAACCCAATGACAAGCATATGCTTGTAGTCAGCTTTATCGGTTTTGAGAACGATACGATACACGTCAGTAACCGCAATGAGACGCTCGACATTGTCTTGCGCGAAGGGGTGGAACTGAGCGAGGTGAATGTGGTCAGCCGTAAGTTGGGCACCATGAAGCTGCGCAACAGTGTGATGAATGAAGATATGATAAGTAGCGCCGAGTTGAGTCGTGCCGCCTGCTGTAACCTGGGAGAGAGTTTTGTGACCAATCCCTCGGTGGACGTCACCTACTCTGACGCCGCCACCGGTGCCAAGCAAATCAAGCTTCTCGGCTTGTCCGGTACGTATGTGCAAATGATGACGGAGAATATCCCCAACTACCGCGGCTCTGCCGCCCCCTACGGACTGGGTTATGTACCCGGGCCATGGATGCAAGTATTCAGGTGAGCAAGGGCAGTTCGTCCGTGAAGAACGGCTATGAGGCCATCACGGGACAAATCAATGTGGAATTCAAGAAACCCCAGTTGCCCGAGGCCGATTGGTTCTCCGCCAACCTCTTTGCCAGCAGCACCAACCGCTACGAAGCCAATGCCGATGCCACGGTGAAACTCTCCAAACGTTGGAGCACCTCTTTGCTGGCGCATTACGAGAATGAGACCAAAGCTCACGACAGCAACGACGACGGCTTTGCCGACATCCCCCGTGTGGAGCAGTACAACCTCTGGAACCGCTGGGCATACATGGGCGACCGCTACGTCTTCCAGGCAGGCATCAAAGTGCTTACGGAAGACCGCAACAGCGGGCAAGTCAGCCATGGCAAAACGTCCCTGGCAGACCCTTATAAGATAAGTATAGGTACCGACCGCTACGAAGCCTTCACCAAGAACGCCTATATATTCAATAAGGAGAAGAACACCAACCTGGCATTGATCCTTTCCGGCTCCCTGCACAAGCAGGATGCCTTGTACGGACGGAAAATCTACGATGTGGACCAGCACAACGCTTATGCCTCCTTGCTGTTCGAGACGGAACTGACCAAGCGTCAAAGCCTTTCTGCCGGACTGAGCTTCAACTATGACTCCTACGACCAGCACTATCGCCTGGACAATGACGCCGCACAGCCTTTGACGAAGAAATTCACCAAAGAAGCCGTCCCCGGCGCCTACGTGCAGTACACCTACAACTGGGACGATAAACTGGTGCTGATGGGCGGTATCCGCGGCGACCATAGCAGCGAGTACGGCTATTTCGTCACTCCGCGTTTCCATGTGAAGTACAATCCCAACGAGTATGTACATTTCCGTCTTTCGGCAGGAAAAGGATACCGCACGAACCATGTGCTGGCCGAGAATAACTACCTGCTGGCAAGCAGCCGCCGGATAGACATCGCCAAACGTCTTGACCAGGATGAGGCCTGGAACTATGGCGCAAGCGCTTCCGCCTATATTCCCTTGTCCGGCAAAACCTTGAACCTGAATGCGGAATACTATTACACGGATTTCCGCAAGCAGGTGGTGGTGGATATGGATACGGACCCGCATGCCGTTCTGTTCTACAACCTTCACGGCCGTTCCTATTCGCAGGTAGTGCAGGTGGAGGCAAGCTATCCGTTCTTCCCGGGTTTCACCTTTACCGCGGCTTACCGTTGGACGGATGCCAAAACGAATTACAACGGAGAGCTGATGGAGAAACCCCTTACCAGCAAGTATAAAGGTTTGCTGACGGCTTCTTATCAGACACCTTTGGGATTGTGGCAGTTTGATGTGACTTTGCAACTGAACGGTGGCGGGCGCATGCCGGCTCCATACGAACTGACAGACGGCAACTGGTCGTGGGAAAGGCGCTATGGCGGCTTCGAGCAGTTGAGTGCCCAGGTGACGCGCTATTTCCGTCGCTGGTCTATATACGTCGGTGGCGAGAACCTGACAAACTTCAAGCAGAAAAACCCCATCATTGATGCTTCCAATCCCTGGGGAAGCAACTTTGACGCTACGATGGTGTGGGGACCGATGCATGGGGCAAAAGCCTATGTAGGTGTCCGTTTTAACTTGCCGAGAATATAATATTATTTATTAAATCAATAGCGAAACAATGAAAACAAGAAGATTTTTAATGACTTTGGCAGTTGTACTCTTCTGTGCATCTGCCGCAATGGCGAAAGACATCCGTACAGCCGTGTTCAAGGTAGCACAGATGAAGTGTGAGAACTGTGTAAGGAAGATAAACAATAACATCCGTTTTGAGAAGGGACTGAAGGACTTCCACACAGACCTGAAGACAAAGACGGTAACCATCACGTATGATGCCGACAAGACCAATGTGGAAAAGTTGAAAGAAGGTTTCCAAAAGTTCCATTATGAAGCGGAGTTTGTCAAGGAAACCAAGCAGGACGATAAGAAGTAATTGAACAAACTGCTCATTCCAGTTGTTGCTTTATTAAAGCGGAACAACAACCATCTAAAAAATAAATCGAATGAGCAATATAATTACTAAGGCACATCCCGTGCCGGATATGCACAGCACGGGATTGCGCGTCGTCGGTGCATGGCTTTTTGCCATCGTACTGATACTGTTTTCTACAGTCTTTGTGCATGTACCCTATACCCGTGAAATACAGATGGTACTGGCAATTCCGGTACTGCTGTTTTTCGGCGCTCCTTTTTATGCCGGTGCCTGGAAGGGAACCCGGTCGGGCCGCAACAATATAGACCGTCTGGTGGCGCTTACCACCTCTGTGGCTTTTCTGTTCAGTGTGTTCAACACTTTCTTCCCGGATTATTGGCTGGGCATCGGGCTGGAACCGCATGTCTATTATGGGGTTGCCGCCGTCATCATCGCCTTTTTCCCTGACTGGCGAGTTTATGGAGGAACGTGCCCGGCGAAATGTGTCGGCGGCTATCTGCCGGTTGGGAGGCTGGCAGCATAACGCAGCCCGCGTACTGCCGGAGAAGCAACGCATTGACGACCGCGTTGCCGAGCTTTTTGTCCCGGTCATTCTCATCATTTCCCTGCTGACCTTTTTTATATGGGTGTTCTTCGGAGGCATAGATGTAGTGTCACACGGTCTGTTTGCCGCTTTGTCCGTATTGGTGGTGGCTTGTCCGTGTGCGGTAGGGCTGGCCACTCCAGTAGCTTTGGCGGCGGGCCTTAATAAAGCTGCCCGCAATCATATCCTTATCAGGGACACTTCCGCTTTAGAGCAGATGCGCAATGTGGATGTGGTGGTATTCGACAAGACCGGGACCTTGACAGAAGGACATCCTACGGTAATAGGCTGGCTGTGGGCGCAAGGGCAGGAGGAGCATTATAAAGATGTACTGCTTGCTGCCGAGTCTACTTCGGACCATCCTCTGGCAGAAGCAATCGTTACGGCCCTGGAAGGGGAGGAGCAGGTTATCCCTGCCCACCTGGACGGTTTTGAAAACATTACCGGAAAAGGTGTCAGAGTGGCCTATCAGGGTGCGGAATATTGGGTAGGAAGCCATAAACTGCTGAAAGATTATCAAGCCAATTTGTCGGATATCCTGGCCGATATGCTGACACAATATGAATCGGACGGAAACAGTATTGTCTACTTTGGGCGTGAGAACGATTTACTTGCCGTTATTGCCATCAAGGACCAGTTGCGGGTGACTTCTATGGAAGCTATCCGGGAACTGCGTATCCAGGACATCGAGATATGCATGCTTACGGGAGACGGTGAGCGTACAGCTTCTTCCGTGGCCGGCAGTTTGGGTATCATGCGTTTTGTGGCTGATGCCATGCCCGACGACAAAGAGGATTTCATCCATAAGCTGCAGCTTCAGGGTAAAACGGTCGCCATGGTAGGTGATGGCGTGAACGATGCGCAAGCCTTGAGCTGTGCTGATGTAAGCATTGCCATGGGAAAGGGGACCGATACGTTGATGGACACCGCCATGATTACTCTCAGGACTTCAGACCTGCTGCTGTTGCCCAAAGTTTTCCGGTTGTCTCGCCAGACTGTGAGCCTCATGTACCGGAATCTGTTCTGGGCTTTCATCTATAATACAGTGGGTATCTTTGTCGCGGCCGGAGTACTCTATCCCGTCTATGACATCCTGCTGAGTCCTGCGCTGGCAGGTGCTGCCATGGCTCTTTCCTGTGTATCCGTGGCTTTGAGCAGCCTTCGTCTGAGTTCCAGGTTCTGACGGCTGTATTCTCAGCTGTTCCTATACTCCAGCGGACTCATGCCCATGTGCCTCTTGAAGTATTTTCCAAAGAAGGAAGCACTGGGGAAGTTCAGGGAATAGGCAATCTCCTGAATGGTCATGTTGGTTGATTTCAGCTTGGCTTTCACGTCTACGATGACGACGTGGGCGATGATGTCCAATACATTTCTGCCGGTCACCTGCCTCACGGTGGTGCTGAGGTGTTGCAGGGAGATGCCCAGTTTGTCGGCATAGAATTGCGCGCGGCGTTCGCGGGTATAGTTTTCGATGACGAGCTGCACCAGTTCGCGGCATATTTCCTCTTTCCGGCTCTTGTTCCCTTTTTGCATCTGCGGACGGTGGCAATACATTCTGTCTATGCCGCTGAGGAGCAAGTTCAATGTGCTTTGAGCCATTTTTGTATCGGGAGGATAGGGACCGGTCGTGATGCGTGCCCATAAGGCAAAATAGTCCTTGAAATAGGAGGCGACGGTAGGGTTGACAGCCAGTACCGGATACTCCAGTATGTTGGAGAAGGAGCTCAATGTAGACTGGATGAGGTTGACTCCATTGAGGCAATGGGAAGAAAACCCCACGAATCCCAGGCACACTTTTTCCTTTTGTTCGTAAAACTGTATGATGGTTCCGGGAAGCAGGGTGATAAAATCCCCTTGCTTGATTTCCGTATCCATCAAGTTGATGGATACCGTGATGGAACCTTCTATGCATAGTGCAAAGATGCATGCTTTCAGGCGGCACGACTGTTTGTATATGTTTAGAATGTCTTCCGTTACTTCAGTCCATGCAATCATGTCTACTGGCAGGTCGACTTGAGGAAATTCCATACGCTTTGTCGTTTAGAGTTCGCACAAAGGTAATTCTTTTCCGGGAAAAAGTAACGGAAGACATTCTGTTTTTAAAATGAAATGTTCTTTTTTTAAAATGTAACGTCCATCTTTACGACGAAAGTACGTGGCGCGCCCACTGCCATGGGACGATAGCTGTACTCCTTGTTCAGCAGGTTGTTTATCATGAACTGGAAAGCTACTTCCTTGGTGGCTTTCACCCCGAAGCGCATGTCCACTGTGGCATAGTCCGTATTATGCTTTTTCCAATAGGATGCCAGGGTTTCCCCGTTGGACGAGCCGAAGAGGATGCCGCGCACGTAGTCCAGCAGGTCAGGTTCACTTTTGCTGCGTTCGTCCAGCATAATATAGTCCACGGCAAGTATCTTGCTTTTCCAGTTTACGTTGGCACCTATGTTGATGCGTTTCCACTGAAAGTCCAGCGTGGCCTTGAAACTGTGTTTCGGACGATATTTCAAGTACTTGCCGTCATTGCTTTTCTCCTTCATCTGAAGCGGGTCGGTATAGGTGTTCTCCAGGGCATTGCGTTTCTTGTAGTCGGCATCCCTCGGTTCGGTATATACATATCCCAGGTTATAGAGCAGCTTGGCGTTTTTGTTGAAGGTGTACATGCCGTTGGTGCTGATTTCCATTCCATAAATCTGTGCTTTGGACACGTTGTGGAACTGTGCCCCGATGCCGAAACCCTTGCCGTTCTTCAGCATTTGTATGGCGTCTGTAACGCTGTTTATCATGCTCAGGTCCGCATTGTTGAATAGGCCGAACTGGAATTCCACCATATCCTTGTATTGGGTATAGAAAGCGGCGACATCTGCAAATCCTTGTAAATTGCCTGCCTTGTACCCTTGCTTGAATCCCAGCTCGGCATTGAATCCTTTTTCCGGCTGTACGTTGTAGTTGGGATATACACCTACACCTCCGATGTCTTTGCGAAGGTATTTCTCGGTGATGGAGGGATTACGGTAACCCTGGCCGAAGCTGGTACGCAGGAAGCTGTAATCGGCTAGCTGGTAGTTCAGCCCGGCACGGAACACGGGGCGGAAAGGAATCTTGCTCCCGAAAACCTTTGTGTCGGCTTCCCGGTAGTGCTTGTCTATCCGGTAGTATTCGGCACGTACACCGGCCGATACGCTGAGGCGGTCCCAGAAGCGCTGGTCGTATTGCATATAGGCGGCAACATTGTCACTTTGATGTACTTCTTCCGTTTCGCCGGAGAAGGTGCGGATATGTTCGTAAGTCAGACCCGTGGTGATTTGTGCGCCGCCGTCCCATTTCTTGTTGAACTGATAGTCCAGATAATAGTCGTAATTCTTGTCCGTCCGTGTTGGTGATTGATTGCGCTTCGGATTGAGTACACCGGATAGCCAGGGAACCAGGTCGCTGGGTAGTTTCCCTTCAAGCAGTCCTCCCATGTCAGACGGCAGGCCGTTGCTCATTACCCAGGAGATGAGGTCGCAATAGTCGGCAGTGGTGGCATTGGGGAATATGTTGTCCAGAGAGCCGAAGACACCGTCCATCAAATCACTCAGCTTGTTGCTTCCCAGCCATTTGATAACTCCGGTCATCAGTGGCTGGAGGGCTGTGTAGTCTCCATTGGCAATGTTCTGGATGACTTGTGCGTCGGTGCCCATGTTGCCCAGAATATCCGTAATGGAGGCGGATTGTGTAGGGCGTACCACATTGTCCGCACTGTAGTAGAAACGGCCCTTTACTTTGTGTGAAGTACCTCTTTCAGGATTGGTGAAGTTGAAGAAAGGGTCAATGCGGAAGTTGTTGGACTCACGTCCCATATTAGTAAAGGGAGAGGGGCGGTAGGCCTCGCCGGGCGAGCGCCAGATGAAGAAATCCCCGTACTTGTTGGAAAGGAAATCCACGTTGAAACCGTAGTTCATCAGTTTCATACCCATATCCGGCTGATAGTAGGTGAGGTTTCCGTTGATGTGGAAACGTTTGTTGTAACCTTGTTGGCGGTAGCCCTCGTCGGTAAAGAGATTCAGTCCGCCGCTGACGTCAAAGTTACCGATGCGGCGGGAGTGGGTGAGGTCGAAACCTTCGTAGAGCGGATTGCGTACACCGCTGAAAAGGCTGTTGCGCAACAAGGGCTTTACCGGATATTTGTCCTCTTTCCAGAAAGATTTGTCACTCCATTGGTAATCGCTGTTGTCGGGGTCGTCATAGATTCCTACATAGGCACTGAAACGGGTCTGAGGGGTCAGTCCCGGCCGTGCGGTGCGTATGTTGATGATGCCGTTCAGGGCCGACGAACCATAGAGCACGCTGGAGGCTCCTTTGATGACCTCTACCTGCTGCACATTTTCCAGAGGTACGCTGTTCCAGTTGATGACTCCGTTTTGGGGGCTGAGCACGCTCATCCCGTCTACCAGTACCAGGCTGCGGGCACCTACGCTGTAAGTCCAGCCGCCACCGCCTCGAATGCTGGGTTGCTTGTCGATGATATCCACCCCCGGAATGGTCTGCAGTGTCGAGGTGATGTCTGTGGGAGCCTGGCGGGCAATGTCACTGGCCTTTATCAAATCCATGGAGACCGTCACATCGCTCAGCTTCTGTTCAAACCGTCCGGCCGAGACCACGACATCTTCCAGCAGGTTGGTGCTTTCCTTCATGTACACGTCTTTCTGCATAATGTCTCCTTTGCTGATGACGATGGGCATTGGCACATCCTCATATCCCACGTAGCTGAATACCAAATCTACACCTCCCGCCGGCAGGTGTACTTCGTATGCACCGTTTATGTCGGTCACTACGCCTTGCGTGTCTTTCAGCTTGTAGGTGACCGATGCCCCTGCAAGCGGTTCATTGGTCGTTGCATCATATACGTGCCCCTTCAATATCTGTGCAGATATGGAAAAGCTGAACAGTAACGCTGCGAATAGCGTTATTAGAATTCTTTTTTTCATAAGTCTGTCTTTTTGTGAATAGTTATATCAGAATGTTTGCAAAGTACGTGAGATATTATCAGATTATCAAGGTGTATTTTTATGAATAGATGCTACATATTTAAGATAAATTCGGGGAGTGAATTCAAAAAAGTGCTATATTTGCTTGCATGAAACTGGAAATATCAGATTGGGACATGATTCCTTATGCCGGAGCATGGAGCCGGCAGACGGAATGGTTTGACGCACTTGTACACGCCAAGCAGGCAGGAGAGTGCTATGTCAATCATATTGTGCTCTGCGAGCATCCCCATGTCTATACATTGGGGCGTAGCGGAAAAGAAGGGAATATGCTGCTGGGAGAAGAACAACTGCGCAGGATAGGGGCTACGCTCTATCATATTGACCGTGGCGGAGACATTACGTATCATGGCCCGGGACAGTTGGTCTGCTATCCTATTCTGAACCTTGACGACTTTTCTTTGGGGTTGAAGGAGTATGTGCATCTGCTGGAAGAGGCGGTAATCCGTGTTTGTGCTTCGTTTGGCATCGCGGCCGGACGCCTGGAGAAGGCAACGGGCGTATGGCTGGAGGGCGATACTTCCCGTGCCCGTAAGATTTGTGCCATCGGCGTGCGCAGCAGCCATTTTGTCACCATGCATGGATTGGCACTGAATGTGAATACCGATTTACGTTATTTCAGCTATATCAATCCCTGCGGATTCATCGACAAGGGTGTCACTTCTTTGCAGAAAGAACTGGGACATGAGGTGCCGATGGAAGAGGTGAAGGAGTGTCTTTGCAAGGAGCTGGTAAATCTTTTGTCATGAACTACCTGGCACATATATTCCTTTCCGGTTCGAACAGAAAAGTACAGTTGGGCAATTTTGTAGGCGATGCCGTAAAGGGAAGCTCCTATAAGAATTATCCGCCGGATATAGCCAAGGGTATTCAGCTTCACCGCGCTATTGACGACTATACCGACCGTTATCCGGCTGTCTGCGAGGTGGTACATAGGCTTCAACCTGAATTCGGACGCTATTCGGGGGTATTGCTGGATATTTATTTCGATTATTTGCTGGCTTCCCGTTTCGAGTCGTTCTCCGGAGTTTCCTTGAGGAGGTATACCCGGACTTTCTATCTTTCCCTCCTCATCAATTACCGCTATCTTCCGGTACGGTTCAAACGTTTCATCTGGCATTTTATCCTGACCGACCGTTTGCGGAAATACGCCACTCCGAACGGAATAAGAGAGTCTTTGAACATCATGGTGGAATATCATCATATTGATATATCCGTAGACAAGGCTATTCGTTACCTTGAAGAGCACGATGAGGAACTGTTTGCTGTGTTCCAGCCATTTTTTATTGAATTGCAGAGGTTTTGCACTGAATACCGGCATAATTATAAGGTACAGTTTTAAGGACGAAGAAGAAATTCATATCGTGTCGGCAAGGAATTAATTTCCTGCCGGCACGATATTTGTTTTTTGTATCACACGTTATTGATTTCCTGCATGACATGTTATTGATAGCTTGTGCCCTGTGGAATCAGCTTCCCGTACTCCGCTTCTCTCTTGCCAGTACCGAGATGATGTACCCTCCCTTGCTGTTCACCTTGCTCCAGTTCGTCCCATTGAATATTTTCCAGACGTAGTTTCCCAGCCTGCCGTAGTCCGATAACTTCAGTATCTTCCTGATTTCCTCCCGGTCGGTGATGTAGAGCTTTTCCAGATTCAGCATGAGGCATTCCAGGTTGTGCGTATTCCTGTTGTAGGCATATCCGGGAATGTCCAGATCAGGATTCCCCTGCGCTCCTCCGCTTTCCCCCGGGGGAGTAAGAGGGGGAAGTGCTTTACTTTCTTTTGCTTTACTTTCTTCTACTTTGCTTTGTTTGGAATTGTATGCATTTTCGGGGAAAATGTCCGCATCCTGCGTACAATTTTCCCGTTTTTGCGTACAAGTCTCGTCCTTGTCCGGTTTATCTTCCTCCGTCTCTACCAGCAGATAGGGTAGGGTGGTGAGGTCCCTTTTTCTTCTTTTGGTGGCTTCCAGCCATATTTTCTGTATCTCGGTAGAGGTCAGCACCCCTTGCTCCTTATAGGTTTTGGGGTCGAAAAAGGCTTTCTCCACCAGGATGTCCACGATTCCCTGCATCTCCTGCTCGTTGATGTCCTTTCCCGCCTTGTTTGTGAACAGTGTGCATTGCTCCGCGTTCCATTTCAGGTAATATCCGTTTTCCTTGTGTATCTTGCACAGCAGTTTCATTACCGCCGCCGTTCCTTTCAGTCCGAACCTGGCTTCCACCAGTTCCACTGCTATCTCTTCGAATAGATTTACTTTGAGGGGGAAGTATAGCATTCCCCCGTACATCATGGCCATTGTTTTTAGTGTTTAATGATTAGTGATTAATGGTTAATGGTTAGCATATGGGGCTCCATTCGAGGAAGTTTTCCAGCTGGAAGGTTTTCCATGCCTGCAGTTCCACGTCCCAGAAGGCTATGGTGCTTGTCACTCTTGTGATGTCATAATCTCTTCTGAAGTCAGCCTTGTAGGGCAGTAAGGTGGCTTTCGCCAGCCTGAATGTCCCGTCCTGCTTGTGGTAGGCTATGAGTGCGTGTCCGTATTGCATGTGGTCTATCAGGCTTTCTATCCGTCGGGCCATCCATGTGGCGCATGTTTCCGTGTAGTTCTTTTCCAGCATGATACGTATTTTCCATAGGTTTCTCAGTGCTTCGTGAAGTGAAGCGTTCTTTGTCGACTTTCTCATCTTGTTGTCTTTAAAATTAATAATTGTATTAGTTTGGCAGGAGGTACGCTTGTATATAAAAAAAGATGCCGCATTCGTTGAGAAAGCGGCATCTATAGGCGGTGTGGCTTCATCCTTACCAAAGTGGCGGCAAAGATAAGTGGTTTATTCCTTAAGTTGTTTATATTTAATTATTGTCAATAAGTTTCGTGGTTTCTGCCCTTTTTTGTTTTATTCCCTATATCTTTCCTGCTACCTTCATTTCCCGCCACACTTCACCGAACTCTTGTATTATAGTGTTTTCTGACAGTCTTTTATAGTCTGGCGTTCTAAAGTCGAAATGTGAGTATGCCCATTGTGCCAATGCCTTGTTGCTTGTCGGCTTTTCTTCTATAAAGTATCTTGATTTTTTCCATAGGATGATGTCTTTAATGACTTCTTTCCTATATTGTGGCAGTATTCCTATAACCTCCCCACTTGAGGGACGTCCTACTCCCGCTTTCGGAGCTGATATGCCGTGCTTTACATTCGTTTCTAGGGTGTCTCTTTTTGTTTTTTTTCCTTACTTTGGAGTGTTTCTTTTGCCTTCATTTTCTAATGTTTTTGGGTTAATAATTAAAATTACTGTAGTTTGTAAAATAAATGCAAAGGTATATCAAGTTTTTTGTTTTTGTGGAGTAAGGATGGAGATAAAAAGCTGGGTTTTATCTTTATGATGGGTTAATGCGTTGATATATAAATGGAAATGACTTTGATTTGGAAGTGTTTTTTAAACGTTCGTTTAATGGACGCAAAGATAAGACTGTTTTTTATATCCTCAAAATGTTTAATAAAAATATTTTGGAAAACCCATCGTATCTCAGTTTAATCTACAGTAATTCAATATATTAAGTATCTTATTTAATATTTAAAATTTCCATTCCCTTTTATTAACTCATTCCCTATTTCATTTCCTGAAATTTGACGTCCATTAAACGAACGTTTAAAAAACGCTTTTTGTTTGTAATCCGTTCGTTTATAGTCTCTTACCAGAAGGTAATGACGAACTGCAAAAAAACTGTTGGCAAGAAGGGCACAATGCTTGCTGTATTTTACATAAGGTGCTCGCAAATGATTGAATACCAGGTGTATACCAAGGGTTCAAAGCCCCAGAGGAACACTCTTTTGTGAACAAAACAACGAAAATGGAAACGGATAACGAGGTTGAAGTCTGGCATGCCATGCGTGCCACATACCGCAGGGAGCTTGATGCGGTGCATCTTCTCGAGAAGGAGAACCTCGGCTGTTTTGTCCCCATGCAATATAAGGTAAGTATCCGTAAGGGTAAGAAAGTCCGTACTTTGGTTCCCGTCATCCGTAATCTGGTTTTTGTCCATGCACGTCCTTCCGACGTACAGCGTGTTAAGTCTCAAATTACTTATTTGCAATATATAACCGATACTCGCAGTGGTCAGAAGATAATTATTCCCGACCATGAGATGCAGCGCTTCATCGCCGTTGCCGGAACCTATAACGACCATTTGCTTTATTTCCAGCCCGAAGAGTTGAATCTGTCGAAAGGAACTAGAGTCCGTATTACGGGTGGTGACTTTGCAGGTCAGGAGGGTATTTTTCTGAAAGTAAAGGGTGCACGTGACCGTCGTGTGGTTATAGAGATACAAGGTGTCATTGCTGTTGCCATGGCTACCATCCATCCGGACCTTATAGAAGTTATCGGCTAATCTTTAATTTTTAATTTATAATTTTTAATTAATCATGTCTCTTTTAGAAGAAGCACTCCTCCTTCAGCGTGCCGCGCACGATCTGATGTATTTGGGTATGGACGGGAGTCCTATCTATAGTGATGACTTGTCGCGTCGTAATGGTGAAGTTTATCGTTTGACTACAACTTTATATAATTCCGGCACTTGGGGCACTACAGTGGAGGAACAGGCCAATGTATGTCTCGCTCTTTTAATGGGTTATAGTGCCTCGTTTGTCGACCACGGTGAGAAACAGCAGCATGTGCAGGAGGTTCTGAACCGTTGTTGGGATATTCTGGATACTCTTCCCGCATCTTTGCTGAAACTCCGTCTGCTCACTGCTTGTTATGGAGAGGTTTTCGATGAGCCTTTGGCAGATGAAGCTCACTCCATCATTGCCTCTTGGAATGTTGCATTGCTGACTGCCGAACAGCAGGAAGCTGTTGATGAGTTTCAGAACGTGATGGAGAATCCTTATCCGTGGGAGGAAGTGGAATGAAAATGTGTAAATAGAATTTCTCTTTGAAGAAAATTATCTTTATGTGAATAAAACTGCAATACTCTATAAGATAGCATTCAATTCCACTCCTTATTTTCTGAACCGTTGAAAGAGAGTGATTATGATTTGTGCCTCCTGATTGAGGAGGAAGTGACGACTTTCTCTTTTTTTGAATATCGTCGGAAGTAAAGAATCGTTGTGGTGAAAATAGGGGTGAACTTTAGCAAGGATACGCGTAATGTGAATAGATATATTGTGGAAGAATAACTAATATTTTATGCGCTGTACTTGGGTTGTTGTCCAGGTAATAATTTGCAATAATCTTTGTCTGAATCTTTAAAGAATAGAGCTGTCCATGGTGCGAAGTGGAGCTTTATCGATAACATATCCAATTCTGGTGTTACCTTTTTGGTAGGCCTGATATTGGCCCGTCTCTTGACTCCTGCCGAATATGGCATTATGGCTATGATTGCTATCTTCATAGCTGTATCTAACTCTATTGTAGACAGTGGCTTTTCTAATGCACTGATACGGAAAGTACGTATTGATAGGGTAGACTACAATACGGTTTTCGTGTTTAATCTGATAGTTAGCATTGTTTTATACATCCTTTTATATACATCTGCCCCCGCTATCAGTCTGTTCTTTAAAGAACCGGTTCTTACAAATGTGCTGAGGGTAATAGGGTTGATTCTGATTGTTAATGCATTAGGTATCATTCCCCGTACCATATTGGTAAGAGGCATTGATTTTAAGACACAGACCAAAGTATCCATAATATCTTCCGTTTCAAGTGGATTGGTTGGCGTGGGTATGGCTATAATGGGCTTTGGGGTATGGAGCTTGGTGTGGCAACAGCTTTCCCGACAGATTCTGAATTCCTTGTTTCTTTGGATATTCTGTAAATGGATACCCCAATGGGAGTTCTCCATAAAAAGCTTCAAGGAGATGTTTGGTTTTGGTTATAAACTGTTGCTGTCCGGACTATTGGACACTCTTTATAAAAATATTTATTATGTAATTATTGGCCGTTGTTACAGTCCTGCACAGTTAGGGACAATATAGTCGTGCAGAGCAGTTCAATATGATATTTTCCAGTAATTTGACCAGTATTGTCCAGCGTGTCAGTTATCCGGTGCTTAGTTCCATTCAGGAAGAACCGGAACGTTTGCGTGAGGCTTACCGGCAGATAATAAAGACCACGATGCTTGTCACATTTGCTTGTATGCTGGGACTTGCAGCTGTGGCTAAACCTTTGATTATAATTCTGATTGGTGAAAAATGGCTGCCTGCCGTTTCTTTTTTGCAGATAATTTGTTTCAGCGGTATGCTTTATCCGCTTCATGCCATCAATCTGAATATTTTGCAGGTGAAAGGGCGTTCGGACTTATTTCTGAAATTGGAAATCATAAAGAAGACCATTGCGGTGTTTCCTATTCTGATAGGTATTTTTTATGGCATCGAATATATGCTGTGGGGGAGTGTCTTAACCTCTTTCATTGCTTATTTTTTAAACAGCTATTATTCTGCCGACTTGATACGCTATTCTACCATAGAACAAATTAGGGATGTGCTTCCGGTTTTTACGGTTTCTTTTACAATTGCTGCTGTCATGTGGCTTTTTTCCTTACTGGATATATCTGTTTATATTCAATTACCCACTCAGATTATAGTTGGGTTGACATTGGCTTTTGCTGTTTACGAAAGATTAAGATTACCAGAGTATCTTGAGGTAAAACGGCTTGGGTTGTCGGCTCTTCACAAAAAATAGAAAGTAAGCATATTTTTATAGTAAGATGGAAAATAAAGTGATTACTGTTACTTCTCCATTACTTCCTTCGCTTGACGATTTCATTCCTTATCTTCAGGATATCTGGAATCGTAAGTGGCTGACCAATAACGGTCATTATCATCAGGAACTGGAGAAAGCTTTGTGCGAATATTTAAAGGTACCTTATATCAGCCTTTTCACCAATGGTACTCTCCCTTTGATAGTAGCTTTGCAGGCATTACGAATTACCGGCGAAGTAATAACCACTCCATATAGTTTTGTAGCTACCACCCATGCTTTGTGGTGGAATGGAATCAAGCCGGTATTCGTGGATATCGACCCGGAAACTTGTAACATCGACCCAGAGAAAATAGAAGCGGCAATCACCCCTAAAACAACGGCGATTATGCCGGTGCATGTTTACGGCAAGCCTTGCGATACAGAGCGTATTCAGGCGATAGCAGATAAATATGGTTTAAAGGTTATTTATGATGCTGCTCATGTTTTTGGGGTAGAGGTGAACGGAAAGTCGGTATTGAACGCCGGAGATATGTCGACGCTTAGTTTTCATGCCACTAAGGTATATAATACCGTGGAGGGCGGAGCATTGATTTGCCACGATGAAAAGACCAAAAAGCGTATTGATTATCTGAAGAATTTTGGTTTTGCGGGAGAAACGGAAATTGTAGCTCCTGGTATCAACGGTAAGATGGATGAAGTTCGTGCAGCATTCGGCTTGCTCAACTTGAAGCAAGTGGATGTTGCGATAGAAGCCCGTCGTCAAGTGGCTATTCGTTATCGTGATGCTTTGCGGGAAGTGCCCGGCATCAGTTTTATGGAAGATATGCCTGGTGTACGTCACAACTACTCTTATTTTCCAATATTTGTGGATGCCGAGAAATATGGCATGACTCGGGATGAACTCTATTTTAAGATGAAGGAACGGAATGTGTTAGGTAGACGGTATTTCTATCCTTTGATAAGTGAGTTTTCTACATATCGGGGACTGGAATCGGCGCGGGCTGAAAACTTGTTGGTAGCGCATAAGGCGGCAAACAGTGTTATTTGCCTGCCGATGTATCATAGTCTCAATGAAATCGAAATAGATGAAATTTTGAATCTGATTATAAAATGAAGATATTAGTTTTGGCTGGTGGTGCTGACCAAATAGCCTTGATAAAAGAATTAAAGTGGAGAGGACATATAACTATATTAATTGATTATTTTCAGAATCCACCAGCAAAGAACTATGCAAATAAGCATATTGTAGCAAGTACTTTAGATATTGAAAAGGTTAAGGAGATTGCCATTACAGAGCAGGTTGGTTTAATATGTACTGCATGTACAGACCAGGCTTTATTAACTGTAGCTAAAGTATCTGAAGATTTGGGCTTACCTTGTTATATTGATTATAAAACAGCTTTAAATGTGACAAATAAGGCATTCATGAAATCTGTAATGGTTGCAAACGATATACCTACTGCTAAATATACGATTTTGCATGAATGCTGTTTGAAAGACTTGTCTAATTTCGAGTACCCTTTGGTTGTGAAACCCGTAGATTGTAATTCTTCTAAAGGGGTTAAAAAAGTAGAAGATGAAGAGTCACTTCGTTCCTCATTAAATAATGCGGTGAATTATAGCCGTACACATACAGCTATTGTTGAGGAGTTTATTTGTGGAGATGAAATCTCTGCTGACTTTTATATAGAAAATAGTAAAGCAAAATACTTGTGCGCTACAAAGTCTGTGAAGAGAAAGAATACGAACTCTTTTACTATAGTACAAAGTGTATATCCTGTTGTTAATTATGAGGAGGAAGTCCAATTGACTCAAATAGCTCAAAAAATAACTGATGCATTTCATTTACAGAATACACCATTGCTAGTGCAGTTGTTGCATCGGCAAAATGATTTTTTAGTCGTTGAATTTAGTGCAAGGATGGGAGGTGGATCAAAATACAGATTGATTGAGACTCTTTCAGGGGTTAATATTATGTCAAAATATGTGGATTTGATTTTGGGGCATTCTCCGTCTGTTTCTCCTTCAAAACAAGTTAATTATGCAGTTGTAAACTATGTATATTCCAAACCAGGAATTCTTAAACAAGTGGATGGGTTGGATAGTTTGAAAAATAAGTCTGTTATAGATGATTTTTTTTACTATAAAACAGCAGGAATGCAGATAGATAAAGCTGAAACTAGTGGTGATAGAGTTATCGGTTATTTAGTGACAGCAGATACTCAAGATGAACTTCTATATAAAACTCGTTACGCAGACTCTAATATCTGTGTCTTTGATATGAATGGATTTGACATTATGCTTCATGGATTAGTATGATGGTAAGTGATTTTAGGACACTTAAAATTTCGGTTATTGGAGCTGGTAATGGAGGGCAGGCTATAGCTGGTTATTGTGCTTCGCTGGGTATGAGTGTTTGTTTATATAATCGAAATATTGAGAAAATAGCTCCAATACTACAGACTCATACGATAGAATTGCAAGGAACCATTTTTTGTAAAGGTTATATTGATGTAATAACCAGTTCTTTAGAGACTGCTGCTACATATTCTGATATACTCATGATTGCTACGACAGCTACAGCTCATAGAGAAATAGCATCAAAGATGTGTCCTTATCTTAAAAATGGGCAAATTATTGTTTTGAATCCAGGAAGGACGTTGGGAGTATTAGATTTTTATTCAGTGATTAATGCAATGCGTCCTGATTTGGAGGTATTTATTGCAGAGGCTCAGACATTGATGTTTGCATGTAGGGAAACAGAACCTGGAAAAGTGAATATTATCGGTCTCAAAGATAAGGTTTTACTTTCAGGGCGCAGCCATGTGGAAACAGAATTTGTTATTCGTCATTTAAGTCCATTTTTCCCTTTTTTTATTCCTGCTTCAAATTTAATTCAAACAAGCTTGGAAAATATAGGCTCAATCTTTCATCCTTCTGTTGTTTTATTTAATGCGGCAACGATAGAAAGGAATATACCATTCTACTTTTATAGAGATATGACTCCTAAAATAGCTTCTTTTATAGAAAAGTTAGATAAAGAACGTATTGAAGTTGGAGAAGCATTTGGACAGAAATTAATGCCGGTTTCTGATTGGATAGTATATGCTTATCCTTCTACTGTGGGAAATACACTTTGTGAGAGGATGAAGAATAATCCTGCTTATTATGACATTTTAGCTCCAGGATCGATTTTTACACGACAATTGACAGAAGATATTCCTACAGGGCTTATACCTATGAGTGATTTAGGAAAAGCTGTTGGAGTCAAAACACCATTAATGGATTCAATTATTACTATTACGTCGTCTTTGTTGAATATTGATTTTAGACAAAAAGGGCGTACTCTTCTTAACCTTCATTTGGATAGGTTGAATAAAGAGCAAATAATAGATTATTTATCATGATTCGATTACATGAGAATGAGGTCTTCGGCCTGGTCAAGACAAATATTGACGTACATACTCTTGGAGTAACTACTTTAGAGAATTTACTTATAGACTGTGGTTATAAATGCTACATATCACCTAAGGAAGTTTCTATAGCTGTAGAGCAAATTCATAAACTAAATAATTATTCATTATTGCAACAATGGATATTGAATAATCACATTACAAGAGTTGGATTTAGTTATCGTTTAGACCCTCGCGAAGCTAAAGATTATTTTTGCCATATGTTTAATGAGCTAAAGAATCATAATCTTTTTGTTGAAAATGGTGGTAGTTTAAGAGGGATTTTCTTTGCAGGTTTGCCTGATGCATGCAGATTGGTTCAACAAGAATTAGGTTCTGATTTTTTGGTATTTCCTGGAGATGAGACTCCAATAGAATCATTAACGAAATTAGGAGTGCCTGATTGGAAATTACCTAAAGATTTAAAGCAAACTTCAGAGTACGATGACATGCGATGGAACTTTGCCAAAGAATTGATAAGTAGTGAAGAATATAAATTGTGCAGACCGAGTGATCACCTTGGATATAGTGAGGCTGGTGAGGCAGATGATAGTTTTATAAAAAGGTTACAGTATTGTAAGCAAAAACGTACTCTTCCTTTAATACGTGCTCATGTCGGTCCTTATAACCCCAACCGTGTAGAAGCTATTAAAGAGTTTATTTCTTGGGAAAAAGAATTAGCTTCGACCAGATTGTTGGATGTTTTATCTATAGGCTCCTCTCAATTAACTCAATCAAAGTTTGGTGAGGATTGGGAAGGGCTTCCTAATGGTGGAGGAGTACCAGTTAATTCTGAGCAAGAGTATAAAATGATAAAAGAGGCTGCCAAACCGATGTTGGTGAGAACTTATGCTGGTACGAAAGATATTCTTTGGATGGCAGAAATGCATGAAAGATGTTTAAATATATCATGGCATGCGCTTTCGTTCTGGTGGTTTTGTGAAATAGATGGTAGAGGAACCAATACTGTACTGGAAAATTTGAGGGAACATTTACAAGCAATTCATTTTATAACTAAAACTGGCAAACCGCTTGAACCCAATGTTCCACATCATTTTGCTTTCAGAGGTACGGATGATATAACTTATATAATATCTGGATATTTGGCAGCTAAAACGGCTAAAAAGCATGGTATAAAGAATTTGATATTACAAAATATGCTAAATACTCCCAAATATACCATTGGTCTTCAAGATTTAGCTAAAGGGAGAGCTATGCTGCGGTTAGTGAGAGAACTGGAAGATGAGCATTTTACTGTTCACCTACAGTCAAGGGCGGGTTTAGATTATTTTGCTCCAGATTTGGATAAAGCTAAGATACAACTTGCTGCTGTAACAGCGCTAATGGATGATATTGAGCCGGATAATGATAATAGTCCCGAGATTATTCATGTTGTGAGTTATAGTGAGGCCGTACGTCTTGCTACCCCTTCTGTTATTGAGGAAAGTATTAAAATCACATTAACGACTTTGAAGAAATATAGAGAGCAAAGACGCGCAGGGAAAATAGAGAATATGGCTTATAACCGAGAATTGGATGAACGTTGTGAATGCTTATATCAAGAAGCAAAAGAAGGTATTATTCTTTTGGAAAAATATATCCCAAATTTATATACAGCAGAAGGGCTTTATAGAGCATTCGAAGAAGGTTTTTTCCCTGTACCATATATGTTGGATTCAAGTACTAAATACTCAAAGGCAACCCAGTGGCGTACAGCTATTAAAGGTGGTGGTATTCGCGTTGTCAATGATAAGGGAGAAATTATACATACGAGTGATAGATATAGACAAATAATATTGAAGAATGGTCAACAATGAAATAGAATTTGCTCTAAATGAACGTTTCTTATTGCAGAAAGAATATTGGGGAGAGAATAAGCTTATTAATCAAATACAACCTGTTGTTTCTGTTACAGTAGCTACATATCAGCATGTTAATTATATAAGAAAGTGTCTTGATGGTATTTTAATGCAAAAAACGACTTTTCCTTATGAGATAATATTGGGAGAGGATGGCTCAATAGATGGTACACAAGATATCTGTAAGGAATATGCTGAAAAGTTTCCAGATAAAATTCGTCTGTTTATGCGAGATAGAAAATTATCTCAATATGTTGGCAAAAATGGCGAGGTAACCCGTTTTAATGGTGTTTGGAATAGAATGTCCTCAAGAGGTAAATATATTGCTTGGTGTGAGGGAGATGATTATTGGATTGATGATTTGAAATTGCAGAAACAAGTGGATTTTATGGAAGCTAATCCTCAATACTCAATGTGTTTTCACAATGCCCGACTTGTGGTTGAAAATTCACATTCATTTAATCTAATACCAGTAGAAAATCGGGACTACAATATAGGTGAATTATTTGATAAATGGGTTGTTCCTACTGCATCTATTTTAATGCGAAAAGAGGTGATAAAAACATTTGCTTTAGATTCAAGACTTTTAAATGGTGATATTTATATTGTACTTTCCGCTATATCAATAGGTAAAGTTTATGGTATGGCGGACGTTATGTCTGTATATCGTGTGCAAGATAATGGGCTAACTATAAAAAGAGCAAAAGACGATAATACCCTTTTACAAAAAAGGAATATTGAACATTATCATTTTCTAAAAGAAACTTTTCCTCAAATACCTACTTCCTTATACCATTATAAACTAAGTAATATCTATATAAACTTAGGGGTTATTTATGTTAAAAAAAATATTATAAAATCAGCATACTATATGCTAAAGGCATTAATGCACTCACCAAAATGCTTTATTGATAGATTATTAACTTTAATACATAAAATGCAGTGAAGAAATATGATTATTTAATTGTTGGGAGTGGTCTTTTTGGTGCTGTTTTTGCTCATTTAGCTCATCTGAAAGGTTTAAAATGCCTTGTGCTTGATATGAGACCGGTTGCTGGAGGAAATGTTTATTGTGAATGTATTGAAGGGATTAATGTCCATAAATATGGGGCACATATATTTCATACATCTAAAAAAGAAATATGGGATTTTGTAAATTCAATTGTAGAATTTAACCGTTATACAAATTCACCTCTTGCAAATTATAAAGGTAAGCTGTATAATTTGCCGTTTAATATGAATACATTTTATGCATTATGGGGAGTGAGAACTCCTCAGGAAGCAAAACTTATCATTGAACAGCAAAAGCAAGCTTATAATATAGGTGAACCTAAGAACTTAGAAGAACAAGCTATCAGCTTAGTTGGAAAAGATATATATGAAATATTAATAAAGTCATATACGGAAAAGCAATGGGGCCGTAAGGCAGTCGATTTACCTTCATTTATAATTAAACGTCTTCCTGTTCGCTTTGTTTATGACAATAATTACTTTAATGACAAATATCAAGGAATACCAATAGGTGGATATAACAAATTGATACAGGGACTTCTGGAGGGAACGGAAGTAAAACTTAATACAAACTATTTTGACCGAAAAGAAGAATGGGATGAATGTGCCGATAGAGTTGTGTTTACTGGGAAAATAGATGAATTTTATAACTACTGTTATGGCAAACTGGAGTATAGGACTGTCTGTTTTGAGGAGGAAATTTTAGATTGTTGTAATTATCAGGGTAATGCAGTTGTGAATTATACCGATGATGTTACGCCTTATACACGTATTATAGAACATAAGCATTTTGAATATTTTGGAGCAGATGTGGAAAAGTGCTATAAAACAGTCATATCCAAAGAATATTCTTCAGAATGGGTTGAAGGAAGCGAAGCGTATTATCCAATAAATGATGCAAGAAATCAGGAATTATTTGCAAGATACAATGAGTTATCTAAAATGGAAAATAAAGTCATTTTTGGAGGTCGGTTGGCTGAGTATAAATATTATGATATGGATAAAGTAATAGAAAGTGCAATTTGTTTATTTAAAGAATATGAATAAAAAAGTAGCAGCTATAGTCGTAACATTTAATCGTATTACTTTGTTGAAAGAATGCATTGAAGCTTTGCGCAAACAATCATATGCTGATTTTTCAATAATTGTAGTAGATAATGGCTCAACAGATGGAACTAATTTGTGGTTAAGCGAGCAAGGAGATTTAATTGTTGTTAAACAAGAAAATTTAGGCGGTGCAGGAGGCTTTTATGCAGGTATTCGTTATGCTTGTGAGCATGGATTTGAATATTCTTGGATAATGGATGATGATGTTGTGGCAAACATTAACTCATTGGAAAATTTGATGAAGCATTGTGATGATGTAAACGGCTTTTTGTGTAGCCATGTTCTAGATTTGAACTCTTATCCTTGTAATGTCCCTAAGATATCTATGACTAAATCAAAAGTTACAGGAGAATTGTTGTGGGGGGAAAAAATAGATAAAGGACTTTTGAGAGTTGATGTAACTTCTTTTGTTTCTTTGCTTTTTCGGAATTCACTTGTTTATGAGATAGGACTACCTTATAAAGAATACTTTATCTGGGGTGATGATACTGAATATACTACTCGTATTAGCATGCGGTATTCATCATATATGGTGTTGGATAGTGTTGTCGTCCATAAACGGAAAATACAAGGTGTGTTGTCTATATTTACGGAAAAAGATAAGAATCGAATAAAAAATTATTTTTATGCTTATCGAAATAGAATTCATGGACAACATTCTTTTGGTAAATCCTTTTTATGGTGCTGCTATTCTATAATGCAGGCGTTGAAATTGCTGTTTACAGGTAATTTTTATAAAGCTTATATTGTTTGTAAGCAACACTTTGTTCACTATTCTTTTCTCCACAAATAAAATTTCCTGGTACACGTTAGAGTATGTTAGAATTAAGTTGCTTCTTTATTCTATTACTATTTCTTTTTTGCTATTTTTATACAAAATCCTTTTTTCACCCTTCAGTCATAATTTGCTCTGTATGGGGGGGATTATTGTTGGCTTACTCTTTTTTCGATCATCCATTGTATGATTTGTCAAATCGTTTTTTTTATGTTTTGTGGTTATGGATTCTTCCCTTTTGTCTTTGTTCATTAGCTTTTTCAAGAAGAGTTATTAAAATTTCATGTAAAATAAAATCAAATGACTTTAATGCGGAAGTTTTTAAAAAAACTATACCCTTATGTCATTGGATTTTCACTTTGCTTTATTTTTCTCTTTATTTTTTATTCCAGAGGTGAAATAGCTGCTATAAGAGAATTATTATTAGAAGAAGAATTACCTCCCTTATTGAAATTAGGATTTTATTTAAGTTCATTTTTCAGTATTTATACTTTTTATGCTATACTCAACTATAAATATTTATCCAAGAAAAAAATAGTAATGCTGTTAGTACTAATACTAATAATATCGCTATTAAAAAGTAATAAAACAAGCTTTATAGCTCTATTTTGCGGTATTCTTTATTGTTTGTATAAAAATGGAAAATTGCGCATAAAATATTTATTAATCTCTATCTTGGTTTTGTTAGGCCTTGTATCATTAGTCTCGATAGGGAGAGCTGATTACAACTTTGAATCAGATTCGGGAGTGTTGAATTTTGTTTATATCTATACTTTATCTCCTTTAACTGCTTTTGACTCTCTAATTAATAATGAGATAACGATATCTGAAGGCACTATAGGGAGTTCAACGTTTACTTTTTTGTACAAAATATTAGCTATATTTGGCATTCCACTTAAGTTTAGCGATTTAGGTACATGGGTGTACGTACCTTTGCCTACAAATGTTTTTACAACATTAAGAGGTTTTTATATGGATTTTGGTTGCTGGGGTGTTACTTTAATTAGTGCTTTTTTAGGAAGTATTTGGGGGGTTCTATATAAATTCCAAGAAAAAAATTACGGGATATTTGTTATGTTTTATGCAAGTATGGTGTTTTCTCTTTTTATTCAATTTTTTGGAGATTATTTTTTTTATACGATGTCTGTAACAATTCAATATCTTTTTTTCTCTTTTCTTCTACAGTCAAAATTTAAGGTTAAGAAGAAACTTCATCAAAATAAAAAATGAAATATGTTTAAGGACGTTTTAGTAATATCTGCCGTGAATTTGGTTGAGGGTGGGACATTGACTATATTAAATAACTGCCTTTCATTTTTGAATTCAAATTCATTCATTTGCAATAATTATCGTGTGATTGCATTGGTCCATAACAAAAATACATTTCATTTTGAAAACATAGAATTTAGGGAATTTCCTTTAGCAAAAAGGAATTGGTTTTTCAGAATGTATTATGAATATATAGGTTTTAATAAAGTATCCAAGTCTTTAAAACCTAAATTATGGTTGTCACTTCATGATATGTCTCCTATAGTAACGGCAGAACGTAAAGCTGTTTATTGTCATAATTCGACTCCGTTTTATCATGTGAAATTGAATCAAATCCGATATTCCTATAAGTTATATTTATTCTCTGTTTTCTATAAATACATATATCGTATAAATATAAAATCAAATACTTACGTTATAGTTCAACAGCAATGGTTACGTAATGCCTTTGCTGAAATGTATAAACTGGATAAGCATAAAATTATAGTATCATATCCTTGTGAGCTACCGCAAGAAAAAAAGCTTACGATGCATTTCCCTTCATTGTCGCCTTTGTTCTTTTTCCCATCTTTATCAAGACCTTTTAAAAATTTTGAAATTATATGCAAAGCAGCAGATTTGCTGATTCAAAGAGGAATTACGAATTTCAAAGTCGTTCTGACTATTAATGGTAGTGAAGATTTATACTCAAAAGAAATAGTGGGTAGATATAGGAGGAATCAGAATATCGACTTTTGTGGTCGGCTGTCATACAGTGATGTTTGTGAAACATATCTAAAATCTACCTGCTTAATATTTCCTTCGAAACTGGAAACATGGGGACTCCCGGTTTCTGAATTTATTCAATATAGAAAACCTATGATTTTATCAGATTTGCCATATGCTCATGAAGCTGCTTCAAATGCAGAAAAAGTAGCTTTCTTTGATAGTGACAATGCACTACAATTATCATACTTAATGGAGGATGTGATAAATAATGATTTATCTCGGTTTGGTAAGGTATGTTCACAGCAATTGAATGCTCCTTATACAAAATCATGGAAGGAGTTGTTTGATTTATTGTTAAATTAATTTGTTGCATATAAATATGTATGATATAACAGCTACTATCGTCTTGTATTGTAATAGCAAAGTATTATTATCTAAAGCTATCAATAGTTTCCTAAATACTCATCTGAGTGTGAAATTATATCTTGTAGACAACTCCCCTTCAGATGAGCTTAAGTGTATGTGTACGAGCGAAAATATTGAATATTTTTTTATGAATTCTAATAATGGATTTGGAGCTGGGCACAATTTTATTATGAGGCAGCCTGAAAAAATGGGTAAATATCATCTGGTATTAAATCCTGATGTTTATTTTGATGCAGGCACTTTAGAAAGCTTGTTCGATTATATGGAGGCTCGTGTTGATGTTGGCAATGTGATGCCACGTATAATTTATCCGAATGGGGAGTTGCAATATTTGTGCAAACTTCTTCCTACTCCTATGGATTGGATAGGTCGGATGTTTATTCCATTTAAAGGGATAAAAAAGAAAATAAATAACTCTTTTGAGATGCGTTTTGCAGATTATAATAAGGAAATGAATGTTCCATATTTATCCGGTTGCTTTATGTTCCTTCGAAAATCTGTAATTGAAGAGGTAGGAGTATTTGATGAGGGGATATTTATGTATGGAGAGGATACAGATTTGAATCGTCGTATTTATCAAAGATGCAGAACAATGTATTATCCTGAAGTAACAATTACTCATGCATTTGAAAAAGGCTCACATAAAAGTTTTCGTCTTTTTTGGATACATGTAAAAGCTGCTTTTTACTATTTAAACAAATGGGGGTGGCTCTTTGATAAAGAGAGACAAAAAATAAATGAAAAGACAAGGTCTATGTACTTTTCTAAAGAGTTATGTAATGATAGTATTATATTATCAAAGAAATAAAGAGTTCGTGTTAGGTCAGTTAAGTTGTTTTTTATGAAACTATTATTTACAGGAGCATCAGGCTTTTTAGGTAGTATCGTGTGTCCTCTTTTGCGAGAAAATTATAATGTTGCCACTATTGGTTTATTACGCCAAGATGATTATATTGTTGATATAGCAAAAAAAGTACCCATATTACATGAACGATATGATGTTGTACTACATGCTGCTGGTAAGGCTCATTCTGTGCCTAAGACTGAAGAGGAGAGGCAAGCTTTTTTTGATGTAAATCTTCAAGGAACCCAAAACCTTTGTGCTGCATTGGAAAAAGTAGGTGTACCAAGAGCTTTTATATTTGTTTCTACTGTTGCTGTATACGGCTGTGATTATGGCGAGAATATAACCGAGAAACATCCTCTGCGTGGGAATAGCCCTTATGCCATGAGCAAGCTTTTGGCAGAAGAATATCTTCAGAAATGGTGCTATGAGCATAATGTCGTTTTAGGAATAATTCGTCCTTCATTAATCGCAGGACCCAATCCTCCGGGAAATTTAGGAGCAATGATTAATGGTATTCGTTATGGACGATATTTCGGTATAGCAGGAAGTCAAGCCCGAAAGAGTGTATTGATGGTGCAGGATATTGCTAAACTGATTCCTTTGTTAGTCGAGAAAGGAGGGATATATAATGTCTGCGACAGTTATCAACCTACTTTCAGAGAACTCGAAACGGTTATTTGTAATCAGTTGGATAAATCTTTGCCATTATCAATACCATACTGGATAGCAAAATGCATGGCTTTAGTCGGTGATTGCTTAGGAAAGAAGGCTCCTATTAATTCATTAAAGCTAAAGAAGATAACAAGGTCTTTAACGTTCAGTAATGAGAAGGCAATGCGTGAGTTAGGTTGGAAGCCTACAAATGTTTTGGAAAACTTTAAGGTAGAATGAGTATATATTTCTGGATAATATTAGCTGTAATTGGTATAGCCTCCTTCTTGTTTATTTGTATTCAGTTTTGGTTTTATTGGATAAACAATAGTGAATAAAATGTATTACTTGATAGTCTTGGTTCTGCTGTTTTTGGCAGAACTTTTTTATTTTAGGGTGGCTGATAAGTGCAATATCATCGACAAGCCCAATGAGCGCAGTTCCCATACGAAAGTGACTTTACGCGGTGGTGGGATTATTTTCTATTTCGGGGCGTTGGCCTATTTCCTGATGAGTGGCTTTGAATATCCCTGGTTCCTGCTTGCCTTGACACTGGTGACGTTCATCAGCTTCGTGGACGATATAAAATCCACCGGACAGATGACAAGGCTGCTTTTTCATTTCTTTGCCATGGCCTTGATGTTTTATCAGTGGGGACTGTTTTCCTTGTCCTGGTGGTGGATAGTCATAGCCTTGATAGTCTGTACGGGCATCATCAATGCCTACAACTTTATGGATGGCATTAACGGCATAACCGGCGGTTATTCTCTGGTTATTCTTGCTGCGTTGGCTTATGTCAATAAGGAGGTGGTTACTTTTGTGGAAGCGGATTTCATCTATACCGTTATCTGTTCCGTTCTAGTTTTCTGTTTCTTCAATTTTCGTAAGAAAGCCAAATGCTTTGCGGGTGATGTGGGTTCGGTGAGCATTGCCTTCATCCTTCTTTCCTGATAGGCAGGCTCATCATTGAAACAGAAGATTTCAGCTGGATAGTCCTTTTATCCGTTTATGGTGTGGATAGTGTGCTGACTATCATTCACCGCCTAATGCTTCATGAGAATATCGGACTACCGCATCGTAAACATCTGTATCAGATTATGGCGAATGAGCTGAAGATTCCTCATGTAATGGTTTCTTCTATTTACATGGCAGTACAGGCAATCATCATCATAGGATATATAATGTGTTTGGATTCAGGCTACTGGTATCTGCTATGTACCATCCTCTTGTTAAGTCTTATTTATGTCTGTTTCATGAAGAGGTATTTTGGATTACATCAATCAATTTGAAATAAGCTTTCCTTTTCTTGATTAAGTTGGCTTGCCTAATCTGTCGACTTGTAAATCAATACTTTATAAACTTATCTCAGAAAACAGCTTCAGCGAGGCTGTTTTCTTTGTTTGCAGGCAAATATATCCTCACCTTTGCATTGTTGATCAACAAAACGAGATTAAAAACCATGTTGAATTAAAAATGTAAAAAGGAGAAAGAAAGTATGCCTTTATTTTATTATGCAAGACAGTCGTCTCTGGCGACGAAAGAGGGTGCCAAACTTTGGCATCTGAGTTTGAAGAAAGTGGGAAGAGCTGTGGATGCGCAACAGTTGGCTGAGGTGATTGCCGAGAAGTCTTCCCTGACTCCGGGTGACGTACATAATGTAATCCGTAACCTGATGACGGTAATGAGGAGCCAGTTGCTGAACAGCCGTACGGTGCGTCTGGATGGCTTGGGCACATTCACCATGAAGGCCCGTACGCGAGGTAAGGGAGTGGCCAAATCTGAAGACGTGAATCCCAATCAGGTGACTGCTTTACGCTGCCAGTTTACTCCGGAATACACGCGCCCGGCTGCCATCGGCACTACGCGTGCCCTGCTCCAAGGGGTGGAGTTTGAGAAATGGACGGGAGTGGTTACGGACGGTAAGGATGATGCCGATGATGGTGGTAATTCCGGTGGCGGTTCCGACGGTGACCAGGGAGAGAACCCGTTAGGATAAGATGTATTTACTAATTTTGAAAGATTAAGACTATGAAAAAGAACGTTTGGGACAAGATTTTGAAGGTAGTGATAGCTGTTGCTTCCGCCATATTGGGAGCTTTAGGCGCCAATGCAATGAATGTATAAATTGTAGATTTATATAGAATATTAGGAGAAAGGCGGTGAAGGAAAAGCACTTCATCGCCTTTTTGTTATTTTCTTCATTTATAATTCCCTGCCAACCAAAAAATCTTATTACCTTTGCAGGTCACTTTTGGGAAACAATAAAAATATAATGATATGAATATCTCTTATAATTGGTTGAAAGAGTATGTCGATTTCGATTTGACACCGGATGAAGTTGCTGCGGCACTGACCTCCATCGGACTGGAAACGGAAGTGTGGAAGAGGTGCAAACCATTAAAGGCGGACTGGAAGGACTGGTCATCGGCGAAGTGCTGACATGCGAAGCTCATCCCAACTCGGACCATATGCACGTCACTACGGTGAACCTGGGACAAGGTGAACCCGTGCAGATTGTATGCGGCGCTCCGAATGTAGCTGCCGGACAGAAAGTGGTAGTAGCCACGTTGGGTACAAAACTGTATGACGGTGACGAATGTTTTACCATCAAGAAATCAAAACTTCGTGGCGTGGAATCTGTCGGCATGATTTGTGCTGAAGATGAAATCGGTATCGGTACGGACCACGCAGGCATCATCGTACTGCCGGAGACAGCTGTTCCGGGTACGCTTGCCAAGGACTACTATAACATCAAGAGCGATTACGTGCTGGAAGTGGACATCACTCCCAACCGTGCCGATGCGTGCTCACATTATGGGGTGGCACGCGACTTGTATGCCTACTTGATACAGAACGGTAAGCCGGCTACTTTAAAGAAACCTTCGGTAGACGCTTTTGCGGTAGAAAATCACGACTTGGATATTAAAGTAACTGTAGAGAACAGCGAGGCATGTCCCCGATATGCCGGCGTTACGGTGAAAGGGGTTACAGTGAAAGAAAGCCCCGAATGGTTGCAGAACAAGTTGCGTATTATCGGCCTGCGTCCTATCAATAATGTGGTGGATATTACCAACTATATCGTCCATGCTTTCGGCCAGCCGCTGCACTGCTTCGATGCAGATAAGATTAAAGGCGGTGAGGTGATTGTAAAGACCATGCCGGAAGGTACTCCGTTTGTAACTCTTGATGGCGTGGAGCGTAAATTGAACGAACGCGACCTGATGATTTGCAATAAGGAAGAGGCGATGTGTATTGCCGGTGTGTTCGGCGGTCTGGATTCCGGTTCTACGGAAACCACCAAGGATGTGTTCCTTGAAAGTGCTTACTTCCATCCCACATGGGTGCGCAAGACAGCCCGTCGCCATGCGTTGAACACAGATGCTTCTTTCCGTTTTGAAAGAGGTATTGACCCGAATGCCACTATTTACTGCCTGAAGCTGGCAGCTTTGATGGTAAAGGAACTTGCCGGAGGTACCATTTCTTCTGAAATAAAAGATGTGTGCGCCGCTCCTGCCAAGGATTTCCGTGTGGAACTTGCCTATGAGAAAGTGAACTCACTGATTGGCAAAGTTATTCCGGTGGATACCATCAAGAGCATCGTGACAAGTCTGGAAATGAAGATTGTAGACGAGACAGCCGAAGGGCTTACACTGGATGTTCCTCCTTACCGTGTGGACGTGCAGCGCGATTGCGATGTAATAGAGGATATCCTGCGTATCTACGGATATAATAATGTGGAGATTCCGACTACCTTGAAGTCTTGTCTGACTACCAAGGGTGAATATGATAAATCCAACAAACTGCAAAACCTGGTTGCCGAGCAGCTGGTGGGCTGTGGTTTCAATGAGATTCTGAACAACTCGTTGACGCGTGCCGCTTACTATGACAACTTGGAGTCTTATCCGTCGAAGAATCTGGTAATGTTGCTGAATCCGTTGAGTGCAGACTTGAATGCCATGCGTCAGACACTGCTTTTCGGTGGATTGGAAAGCATCTCGCACAACGCCAACCGTAAGAATGCAGACCTGAAATTCTTTGAATTCGGTAATTGTTATCACTTCAACGAGGAAAAGAAGAATCAGGAGAAAGTGCTTGCCGCTTATTCCGAAGACTATCATCTTGGTTTGTGGGTGACTGGCAAGAGGGTGGCCAACTCATGGGCTCATCCGGATGAGAACAGCTCGGTATATGAGCTGAAGGCATACGTTGAGAATGTCTTTGCCAGATTGGGGCTGCACATGCATGATTTGGTTGTCGGCAATCTGACTGATGATATCTATGCTGCCGGTTTATCCGTACAGACAAGGGGTGGAAAGCGGTTGGCTACTTTCGGTATTGTAACAAAGAAGCTGCTGAAGGCATTCGATATTGACAACGAGGTTTACTATGCCGATTTCAACTGGAAAGAATTGTTGAAGGCCATCCGCAATGTGAAGGTGAGCTATACGGAAATCTCCAAGTTCCCTGCCGTGAAACGCGACTTGGCGTTACTGCTCGACAAGAAAGTGCAATTTGCGGAAATCGAGAAGATTGCCTACGAGACGGAGAAAAAGCTGCTGAAGGAGGTTTCTCTCTTCGACGTTTACGAGGGTAAGAATCTGGAAGCCGGTAAGAAGAGTTACGCGGTGAGCTTCCTGCTGCAGGATGAGAATGCCACGTTGAACGATAAGCAGATTGACAAGATTATGTCCAAACTAGTGAAGAACCTGGAGGACAAATTGAATGCCAAGCTGCGTTGATTCATTATTCAGAATTTATAATTCATAATTTAATACAGTTCCAATGGGAAGAGCGTTTGAATATAGAAAAGCTGCCAAATTGAAAAGATGGGGTCACATGGCAAAGACCTTTACAAGACTGGGTAAACAAATTGCTATTGCGGTGAAGGCCGGTGGACCGGAACCGGAAAACAACCCGACACTGCGTTCGGTAATCGCTACTTGTAAGCGTGAAAACATGCCGAAGGATAATATTGAACGTGCTATCAAGAATGCGATGGGTAAGGACCAGAGCGACTATAAGGGCATGACTTATGAAGGATACGGTCCTCACGGTGTAGCTGTTTTTGTGGATACACTGACCGATAATACTACCCGTACAGTAGCCGATGTGCGTTCCGTATTCAATAAGTTCGGCGGTAACTTGGGAACAATGGGTTCACTGGCTTTCTTGTTTGACCACAAGTGCGTGTTCACTTTCAAGAAGAAAGACGGTATCGATATGGAAGAACTCATTCTTGACTTGATAGACTATGACGTAGAGGAAGACTACGAAGAGGATGAAGAAGAAGGTACTATCACTATTTATGGTGATCCGAAAAGCTATGCAGCTATCCAGAAACATTTGGAAGAGTGCGGTTTTGAAGATGTCGGCGGTGAGTTTACCTATATCCCGAACGATATGAAGGATGTGACTCCCGAGCAACGCGAAACCATCGACAAAATGATAGAGCGTCTCGAAGAGTTTGATGATGTACAGACGGTTTATACTAACATGAAACCGGAAGAAGGCGGAGAATAATGACATATACATACAAGACGCAAGGTACGTGTAGCAGTAACATCGAACTGGATGTGGAAGATGGTATTGTGAAAGAAGTGGCATTTTGGGGTGGATGTAATGGAAACCTGCAAGGACTTTCACGTTTGGTGAAAGGCATGCCGGTAGATGCGGTGATTGCCCGTTTGGAAGGAATTCGCTGCGGAAGACGTTCCACTTCCTGCCCCGACCAATTGTGCAAGGCATTGCACGAGATGGGGTATTGAGCCTCCTGCTTGAAAGAATGGATGAGAGCCCCTGACATTGAAAGATGCCAGGGGCTTTTTGAACCTAACATGGAGGTATTTGTTATTATTTGAGTATTTTTACACTCTTAATTGAACAGACACAATGAAGAATATTTTTAAAGACTTGAAACGGAGAGACCACAAACGCTATCTGGGCGGTCTGGACGTTTTTAAATATATAGGTCCCGGACTGCTGGTGACTGTGGGCTTTATTGACCCGGGGAACTGGGCATCTAATTTTGCGGCAGGGTCTGAATTTGGCTATTCATTGCTGTGGGTCGTGACTTTATCCACTATCATGTTGATTGTATTGCAGCATAATGTGGCGCATCTGGGAATTGTAACCGGCTTGTGCTTGTCCGAAGCCGCTACCAAATATACTCCTTCCTGGGTGTCGCGTCCCATATTGGGTACAGCAGTGCTGGCTTCCATCTCGACTTCGCTGGCAGAGATATTGGGAGGTGCCATCGCTTTGCAGATGCTGTTTGACATTCCCATCATATGGGGCTCTGTCTTGACTACCGTATTTGTAGTCGTCATGCTTTTCACTAATTCCTACAAGAAGATAGAACGTTCCATCATTGCTTTTGTTTCGGTCATCGGGCTCTCCTTTATCTATGAGCTGTTTCTGGTGAAGATAGATTGGCCGCTGGCCGCACAAGGGTGGGTGACACCTTCGTTCCCGCATGGGAGTATGCTGATTATCATGAGTGTGCTCGGTGCGGTGGTGATGCCGCATAATCTGTTTCTGCACTCGGAAGTGATACAGAGCCATGAATATAATAAGAAAGATGATGCGTCCATCCGCAAGGTGTTGAAATATGAATTGTTCGACACGCTGTTCTCTATGATTGTGGGATGGGCCATCAACAGTGCCATGATACTGCTGGCTGCGGCAACTTTCTTTAAAAGCGGTATTCAGGTGGAAGAGTTGCAGCAGGCCAAATCCTTGCTGGAGCCGTTGCTGGGGAACAGTGCTGCCGTGGTTTTTGCATTGGCATTACTGATGGCGGGTATATCTTCCACGATAACCAGCGGTATGGCGGCAGGTTCTATCTTTGCCGGTATTTTCGGAGAATCCTATCATATCAAAGACAGTCACTCGCAGGTGGGTGTGATTCTGTCGCTGGGCATTGCACTGCTGCTGATTTTCTTTATCGGAGACCCGTTCAAAGGACTGCTGATTTCACAGATGATACTGAGCATCCAGCTGCCGTTTACGGTTTTCCTGCAAGTGGGACTGACTTCTTCACGCAAAGTGATGGGGCAGTATGTAAACAGCAAATGGAGTACATTTGTACTTTATGCCATTGCTGCGGTGGTCACTGTGCTGAATATCATGCTGCTGGTATCCGAGTTGACATCTTGAATAATTCATTTCTAAGAAATCAAATAAGTATGAAGATTATTACATATAACGTAAATGGGCTACGGGCTGCCGTGACAAAAGGTTTTCCCGAGTGGCTGGCACAAGAGCAGCCGGATGTGCTTTGTTTGCAGGAAACAAAGCTGCAACCGGAACAGTATCCGGCAGAGGCGCTGGATGCTTTGGGGTATAAGCATTACCTATATTCTGCACAGAAGAAGGGGTATAGCGGAGTCGCTATTTTGAGCAAGCAAGAACCGGACCATGTGGAGTACGGCATGGGCATTGAAGAATATGATAACGAAGGGCGCTTTATCCGTGCCGACTTCGGTGATGTGTCCGTTGTGAGTGTTTATCATCCTTCCGGTACCAGCGGTGATGAACGCCAGGCCTTTAAGATGGTCTGGTTGGAGAAATTCCAGGAATATGTATTGGAGCTGGAACGTACGCGTCCTAAACTCATTCTTTGCGGCGATTATAATATCTGCCATGAGGCAATAGACATTCACGACCCTATCAGGAATGCCACTAACAGTGGCTTCCTGCCTGAAGAGCGGGAGTGGATGACGCGCTTTCTCAATGCGGGATTCATAGATTCCTTCCGTTGGCTTCATCCCGACAAGCAGGAATATACGTGGTGGAGCTATCGCTTTAATTCACGTGCCAAGAACAAAGGGTGGCGCATTGATTATTGCATGGTGAGTGAGCCGGTGCGTCCGATGTTGAAGGAGGCGAGAATATTGGGTGACGTTGTCCACTCGGACCATTGCCCGATGTTGTTGGAAATTACAGAATGATTATGGAAACAAAAGACAGAATCGAAAAAGCTGTGGAGCTTTTCAAGAGTGGCTATAACTGCTCGCAGTCGGTAGTGGGAGCTTTTGCAGATATGTATGGCTTTACAGAAGAGCAGGCTTTCCGGATGTCCGCCTCTTTTGGTGGTGGCATAGGTCGTATGAGGCAGACATGCGGTGCTGCATGCGGCATGTTCCTATTGGCCGGATTGGAAAAAGGAGCTGTGGAAGGCAAGGATCGTGAAGGTAAGGCGGCAAACTATGCGTTGGTGCAGGAGCTGGCTGCTGAATTCAAGAAACGAAATGGCTCTTTGATATGTGCTGAATTGTTGGGGTTGAGAAAACCGGAAGGTTCGTCCGTTCCGGAAGCCCGTACCGAGCAGTATTATGCTAAACGCCCGTGTGCCAGGATGGTAGAGGTAGCTGCCCAAATTTGGACCGAATACCTGGAAAAAATGTCCTCAAAGTAAGAAAAAAGAACTTTTTTACTCCTTAGTAAGAAAAAAAGTGCCTAATAACGTGTTGTATAACATAAATATACCTATCTTTGCAGCGATATAAAAACACCGACATCTCTATCTTTGGAGATGAGGATAACGTTTAACTAAAAGCAAATAGAAATGTTAAAAGAAAAAGCTGGTAATGTTGCAGGACAGATTTGGACTGCACTGAATGGCACAGATGGCTTGACTCACAAGCAAATCAAGAAAGCAACTAAACTGATCGACAAGGACTTCTTCCTGGGATTGGGCTGGTTGTTAAGAGAAGACAAGGTCTCTACTTCTGAAGTGGAAGGCGAATTGTTTGTAAAGCTGAACTAAGCAAGGAATTGATTGGAATGTTATAAAAAGATGCGTTGGTACATTGAATATGTTATCAACGCATTTTTTTTATTTGCTCTGTTTTCACTATCTTTGCGCACCTAATTAATAGATAGTTATTGACAATGAAGAATATACGAAATTTTTGCATTATTGCCCATATCGACCACGGTAAATCAACTTTGGCAGACCGTCTGCTGGAATTTACCAATACTATACAAGTAACTAACGGACAGATGCTGGATGACATGGACCTTGAGAAGGAAAGAGGTATCACCATCAAGAGCCATGCCATACAAATGGAGTATACCTATAAAGGTGAAAAGTATATTCTGAACTTGATAGACACTCCGGGACACGTGGACTTCTCGTACGAGGTGTCACGTTCCATTGCCGCTTGTGAAGGAGCCTTGCTTATTGTAGATGCTTCGCAAGGAGTGCAGGCGCAGACCATTTCAAACCTCTATATGGCGATTGAGCATGATTTGGAGATTATTCCCGTCATCAACAAATGTGACATGGCAAGCGCCATGCCCGAGGAAGTGGAGGATGAGATCGTCGAACTGTTGGGCTGCAAGCGTGATGAAATTATCCGTGCTTCTGGCAAAACAGGCATGGGAGTGGAAGAGATTCTGGCTGCGGTCATTGAGCGTATCCCTCATCCGGAGGGTGACGAGGAAGCTCCGTTGCAGGCGTTGATTTTCGATTCTGTCTTCAATTCTTTCCGTGGTATCATTGCATATTTCAAGATAGTGAACGGTGTGATTCGTAAAGGGGATAAAGTGAAATTCTTCAATACAGGCAAGGAATATGATGCGGATGAAATCGGAGTTCTCAAAATGGAAATGATGCCACGTCCGGAGTTGCGTACGGGGGATGTGGGCTATATCATCTCGGGTATCAAAACCTCTAAGGAAGTGAAAGTAGGTGATACGATTACGCATATTGCCCGTCCTTGCGAAGAGGCCATCGCCGGTTTTGAGGAGGTGAAGCCGATGGTTTTTGCCGGTGTGTACCCCATCGAGGCAGAAGATTTTGAGGACTTGCGTTCTTCTTTGGAAAAGCTGCAGTTGAATGATGCTTCGCTGACTTTCCAGCCTGAGTCTTCATTGGCTTTGGGCTTTGGTTTCCGTTGTGGTTTCCTTGGGCTGCTCCATATGGAGATTGTGCAGGAACGCCTTGACCGTGAATTTGACATGAACGTTATCACCACCGTGCCCAACGTTTCCTACAATATCTATGACAAGCAGGGAAATATGACCGAAGTGCACAACCCCGGCAGCATGCCCGACCCTACCATGATAGACCGTATTGAGGAGCCCTATATCCGTGCTTCGGTGATTACCACCACTGATTACATCGGTCCTATCATGACTCTTTGTCTGGGCAAGCGTGGCGAGCTGGTGAAGCAGGAATATATTTCAGGTAACCGTGTAGAAATATACTATGACATGCCTCTTGGCGAAATAGTTATCGATTTCTATGATAAATTGAAGAGTATCTCTAAGGGATATGCCTCTTTTGACTATCATCCCAACGGTTTTCGTCCTTCCAAACTGGTGAAGCTGGATATTTTGCTGAACGGTGAGCCGGTGGATGCTCTTTCTACCTTGACTCACTTTGACAATGCCTACGAGTTGGGACGCCGGATGTGCGAGAAGTTGAAAGACCTGATTCCGAGACAGCAGTTCGATATCGCCATTCAGGCTGCTATCGGTGCCAAGATTATTTCCCGGGAAACGATTAAGGCTGTGCGTAAGGACGTAACGGCCAAATGTTATGGAGGTGACGTGAGCCGTAAACGAAAATTGCTTGAGAAACAGAAGAGAGGTAAGAAGCGTATGAAACAGATTGGTAATGTGGAGGTACCTCAGAAAGCGTTCCTGGCAGTCTTGAAGCTGGATTGATGTCGAAAGGATGAAATCTTAAATCAAATATACTTCTTTATGATTATTTTACGTACTGTGAAAAACTTCTCGTCGCTGAATATAGCGGCGAGCATCTTGCTGTTTTTGATGGCTATTTTGGCGGCCGTTATTGCTAATTCGCCGATGGCTCCGTTGTATCAGGGCTTTCTTTTGCAGGAACTGCATCTGCGCATCGGAGACTTTAATTTGTTCTCCCATGGCGGTCATCCGTTGAAAATGATTGAGTTTATAAACGACTGCCTGATGACTGTTTTCTTTCTGGCTGTGGGGTTGGAGATAAAGCGGGAACTGCTGGTGGGTGAACTTTCTTCCTTTCGTAAGGCTTCTTTACCCTTTGTAGCGGCATGTGGCGGTATGCTGGTGCCGGTCATTGTCTATTCACTTTTGGTCGTTCAGGGTACTCCGGAAACGCGCGGTATGGCTATACCGATGGCTACGGATATTGCTTTTTCATTGGGTGTACTCAGTCTGCTGGGTAAACGGGTGCCTTTGAGTCTGAAAATTTTCCTGACGGCATTTGCAGTGGTCGATGATATTGGCGGCATTCTGGTTATTGCCATTTTCTATAGTTCCGAAGTGGCATACGGATATCTTATTGTAGCTGCTGTCCTTTATTTCTTCCTTTACTATATGGGGAAATTCGGTATGACACAGAAGATATTCTTCCTGCTTATCGGGGTAATTATTTGGTATTTGTTCCTTCAGTCGGGCATTCACAGCACTATTTCCGGAGTGATACTGGCCTTTGTAATACCGGCCCGTCCCCGTTTGGATGCCGGGAAATACATTAAACGCATCCGCGACATTATCGGTGATTTTCCGGTTACCAAATCAGATAATATTATATTGACCAATGAGCAGATTGCCACTCTAAAACAAGTGGAGCGCGCTTCTGATCATGTAATTAGTCCTTTGCAATCCCTGGAAGACAATTTGCATGGTGCGGTAAACTTTGTGATACTGCCGCTCTTTGCCTTTGCCAATGCCGGTGTGGTGTTCAGTGGAGGCGGTGGCGTTGTTGGAGCTGTTAGTATAGCGGTGGCTGCAGGATTGCTTCTTGGCAAGTTTATCGGTATTTTTCTGTTTACCTGGCTGGCGGTCAAGAGTGGTTTGTCCTCAATGCCTCCGGGAATGAATTGGAGAAGTGTTGCCGGAGTATCCTTGTTGGGGGGTATTGGCTTTACGGTATCTTTATTTATTGCCAACCTTTCTTTTGCAGGAGAATATCCGGATCTGCTGAACCAGGCGAAGTTTGGTGTATTGCTGGGAACGATTGTTGCCGGTATGTTGGGATATATGGTACTGAATGCGGTGTTGCCGAAGGTTAAGAACAAATAGATCTCCACTTTGGAATACTGGACGAAGAATCGGTTCTTTAGGGATATTCGGTAAATCCTCTGAAAGATAAGTTGGGATGTGTCAATGATTTAAGAAAACGTATTCTTTGTTACAGAAACAGAAGAAATAGTCCATTATTCTTAAAAAACATTCGTATCTTTGCTGGTACAAGTCGAAAAGGACCTTCCGGATATGAAGCAAACAACGGTAGTTACCGTATATATATTGATTCTTTCTCTCTGCCTCGTGTGTGCCTGCCCCGCCCATGCGGAGACGCGGCGTATTGCGCTGATACACTCTTTCGAGCCGGGCTATCCGCCTGCCACGAAAGCTCTGGAACTGCTGCAGAAAGAGTTCCGCCGTCTCGGCTTGGACTGCGATGTACGCGAATACTACCTGGACTGCGACCGCTACATGGAGGAGGTGGAGAACTTCCGCATGGCCGGCTTCGTGGACGACCTCTCCGCTTGGGGAGCCGAGCTAATAGCCGTGCTCGACGACCAGGCTGCCTATGCGCTGATGGCATGCGGGCATCCGCTGGCGCACGAAATACCCGTCGTGTTTAGCGGTGTGAACTATCCCAACATCTCCCTGCTCCTGCAATATCCCAACATCACGGGCTATGCCGACACGCCCGATTACCTGCGTACCATCCGCATGATAGAGAGTATCATGGGCAAGGCACGCATCTGTCTGATGAACGGCCAGACTTTTCTGGACCGCAAGATATGGCACGCGCTGAACGAACAGTGCGAAGGGCAGGGGCCCGACATCGTGACCTCCGCCCAAGGCTTTTACTTTGCTGGTTCCTCCTATCACTGCGTGCGCGAGGGGGAGACTATCAGCCCCATACTGAAACGGCAGAACATAGACATGCTGCTGGACACCACGAAGATTGTGCGCATGACGAGCGACTCCATAGCGATACGCCATCTGATGTGGCTGGGACGCGGCGACAACACGTTGCTGCTCTATACCAAGCGAGACTATACCACCAAGCGCGTGGGCATGCTCTTTGACAATCCCACGTTTCAGACCATCAACGAGGGCTTCGGCTTTGCCGACTACTTGCTGGGAGGATATTTCACCCCGCTGGAGAGCCAGATAAGATACATGGCGACCGGTATCAAGGAACGCCTCGAAGGGCGGATGCCCCGGCAGCAGGTGACGGAATGCGCTAAGCAGTACGTGCTGAACTGGCATGTGCTGCAGAAGTATGGCATCCCGCTCGAGAGCATTCCGGTGGAGTACACCGTGATGTACATCCCTTTCTCGGAGCGCTATCGTTACCATATACTCGTAGGCTCCATTCTGGGCGCTGTCTTCGTGCTGACGGTGATAGTCTTGCTCTCTTTCAGCCTACTGCACGAACGCAGGCGCAAGCGTGAGGCACTGCGAAACCTCCTCTACGAGCATGAGACCCTCTGCCTGGCCATCGAAGGAAATTCTACCTACGCCTGGCGACTGGAGGGAGATTCCGTGTCCTGCGACTCGCAGTTTTGCGAGCTTATTCACCACCGCTCCGGTCGTCTTCTGCTCAATGAAATCACTCCCTACATCCATCCCGGCGACTTACCCGTTTTCCGCAAGAACATAGCGTCAAGGCACGAACGTACGCACCACAAGGGACAGTACCGCTGTAACTTCACCGGCGAGTTCCAGTGGTGGGAGTTCAGCTACAATACCATCCACACCCCCCGGACACGCACCCATCATAGCCGGACTGCTGCAGAATATCCAGGAACTGAAAGACCACGAGCAGGAGCTGATAGAATCCCGCGAGCTGGCGGAGCAGGCCGAACTGAAACAGTCGTTCCTCAACAACATGAGCCACGAAATACGCACTCCGCTCAATGCCATTGTCGGCTTCTCGGACATGCTGGCCAATGAGCCGGAGTTTTCAAACGAAGAGCGGCAGGAGTTTGTGGACATTATCAACACCAATACCAAACTGCTGCTGAAGCTGGTGGGCGATGTGCTGGAACTGTCGCGCATCGAGTCGGGTAACCTCTCGTTCATCTTTCAGCGGGAGAGTGTGCGCCAGCTGCTCGATGACGTCTATCAGACGCATAGCCTGCTTATCCAGCCGCCGTTGCAGTTCCTCAAGGATTTCCCTCCCGAAGATGTGCAGGTGAATGTAGATCCCATGCGACTGACACAGGTACTCACCAACTTCCTGAACAATGCCAACAAGTTTACGAAAGAAGGCAGCATCCGGCTGGGGTATTGTTGTCCGTCCGGCATGAGCGAGGTACATCTTTATGTGGAAGATACCGGCATAGGCATTCCGCACAGCGAGCAGAAGATGATTTTTGAGCGTTTCTACAAGCGTAGCGAGTTTTCCCAAGGCGTCGGGCTAGGCTTGTCCATCTGTGTGCTCATCGTCGAAAAGATGGGAGGACGCATCGAACTCCGCTCCGAGGAAGGTCGTGGAAGCCGTTTCACGGTGGTGCTGCCTTGTATTGAATAAATCCTTAAAAAAATGTAATCATATTGTAATGTTCTTATATATAATTTTGCGTATCTTTGCCAGTGTTTTAAGAAATATAACGTTTTAGGAACTAATTTAAAAGACATTATGTTAAAGAGAGTAAGAATTGCACTGACAGCGTTACTGCTACTGGCTGCCGTAGGTGTAAATGCGCAGGTCACCACCGCCTCTATGGCAGGTAAGGTGACGGATGCAAGTAATGAGCCCATTATCGGCGCCACTGTACAGGCTGTTCATCAGCCTTCCGGTTCGCGCTACGGAACCGTGACCAACGTCGATGGACGCTATTCTATCCAGGGTATGCGCACTGGTGGTCCCTACCGGGTGGAGATTTCCTATATCGGCTATCAGACGGTTATTTATAAGGACATCACCCTTCAGCTGGGTGAGGTATACAACCTGAACGTAGAGATGAGTGAATCTTCCGAGTTGCTGAACGAAGTGATTGTGACGGCTGCCAAGACCAAGTTCACTGCTGAAAAGACGGGTGCCACTACCAACATCTCTTCTGCACAGATAACGCAGCTTCCCACCGTGAACCGCAGCATCAGTGACATTGCCCGCCTTTCTCCCTATGCCAACGGCATGAGTTTTTGCCGGCGGTGACGGACGTTCCACGAACTTCACTATCGACGGTGCCAACTTCAACAATAACTTCGGACTTAGTTCCAACCTCCCCGGCGGCGGCAACCCCATCTCCATGGATGCCATCGAAGAGGTGCAGGTAGTGGTGGCTCCCTTCGACGTGCGCCAGACGAACTTCATAGGCGGCGGCATCAACGCCATTACCAAGAGTGGTACGAACACGTTCAGAGGTACTGCCTATACCTATTACCGCAACCAGGACATGCGCGGTAACCGCATCAACGGCGAGGACCTGGGAGCACGTTCCGACGAGTCCAAGACTACCTACGGCTTCACGCTGGGCGGTCCTATCATCAAGAACAAACTGTTCTTCTTCGTAAACTACGAAAAGGAGAAGACTCCGGGAGAGGTTATAAAGTATCGCGCGCGTGAGGACGGTGAAGAGGCAAAAGGTATGGTGTCCCGTACGCTGAAGTCGGATATGGAGAAGGTGTACAACCATCTGAAGGACAAGTACGGCTACGACGCAGGCTCTTACACAAGTTTTCCTGCTGACGAGGAGAACACCAAGATTCTGGCCCGCATCGACTGGAACATCACGGACCGCCATCGCTTGAGCCTCCGCTACAACAATACGAAGAATACGGCTTGGAATGCCCCGAACGGTAACTCTTCCGATACGGGATATCGCTTGAACAATACTTATCGCGTAGGTACGCAGTCTATGGCGTTTGCCAACAGCATGTATTCCATGGACAACAAGGTGCAGTCTTGGGCGACAGATTTGAACAGCCGCTTCACCGATAAGATTTCCAATCAGTTGCTGTTCACCTACACCAATATAGAGGACATGCGCGGCACCAATTCTTCTCCTTTCCCCTTCATCGACATCATGGCAGGCAAGGACGAGAATGGAAACCAGATTCTGGAACCGTACATGAGCGCCGGTTACGAGTTGTTCACCTACAACAACGGTGTGAAGAACAAGATTACGAACATTACCGATAACTTCACCTTCTTCACCGGTAACCACAAGCTGACAGCAGGTCTTAGCTATGAGCACCAGTTTGCCAACAACGCCTATATGCGTAACGGTACGGGATATTACCGCTATAACAGTCTGGAAGATTTCCTGAGTGGCGCAGCTCCCGAATCATTCGCTTTGACTTATGGCTTCAACGGTGTGGCCAACCCCAATGCTCAGGTTACCTTCAACCAGCTTGGTTTCTATGCCCAGGATGAATGGAACCTCGGCAACAGTCTGAAACTGACCTACGGTATCCGTTTCGACAACTTGATGTTCGACAACGACGACCTCCAGAGAAACGATGCCATCTATGAGCTTGACTTCGACGGGCAGCACATCGACACTGGCAAGTGGCCGGATTCCAGATGGCAGATTTCTCCCCGTATAGGTTTCGTTTGGGACGTGTTCAAGGACAAGTCGCTGAAAGTACGTGGAGGTACGGGTGTGTTTACCGGACGTCTGCCGTTGGTTTTCTTCACCAATATGCCGACCAATGCTTCTATGGTACAGAACTCCGTTACCTTTAAGACCCAATATGACAATGGAAAGGTGGTGGGCCATGATTCCCGTCTGGACCAGTTGGCAGGCGGCATGATTACGGACATGAACCAGATAATCGACAAGTTCAACCTCCCCACCACGATTGAGAAACACGTGGCGGGAAGCAAGATTTCCGGTGTGGCTCAGGACTTCAAGATGCCGCAGGTGTGGAAGTCGTCTATCGCGGTGGACTATCAGGTACCCGTATCTTTCCCCTTGACCGTGACGGGAGAGTTCATGTTCACGAAGAATGTGAATGCCGTTACCATCAACAACATCAATATCAAGAACCCCGACGAATGAAAAAGATAACTTATTGTAATACAAAATCAAATTGCAGACAGCCGTAGCTTAGACCTGATTTCATTCTTTAAAAGTAAGTCCATTATTAATGCCCATTAAGGAGAACTTCATTTGTTTCAGATAAATTCAAATTTTAATGGTCAGCATTACATTTGTCATTGGGAGGTCAAAGAATAAGTCACCAATATTAGTTGTAGTTTATTAAATCTGTTTGGGAAATTTAATTACAAATGAACCTTTAAAACGTGAATGCCATCGATATCTGACGGCACCCGATGAAGTCAATCGGCAATTAGAAACATCTCTCGCCACAATCCTGACATTGTTTCACTGATTTAGGGACTTCCCCGATATACTTATTGATTATTAAACCATTTAAATCAGTGCCTTTGTGAAGACAATGAGCAAATTGATGCGTTGATGCTGGCGCAGATGATGCCATTTAACAAAGCCATTTTCGTTGAGGAACTGCTTGCTGACCACGAGTCACGCAAAGAAGGTTATCGAAAAAGTATCCCCTGCCGAAGCGGTTGTTTTTGTAAACGGAAAAACTTCGTGTAGATTATGCTGCAGTGCTGTGCTTATTTGAAATTAAAGCTAAAGAGCGTAATTCATTGAATATAAGCTACTTTGCCTGCTGGACAAGAAATATAGAAAAGTTCTGACCTGCGCCTCCATGCAAAGTACTTGTGTGCAGTTGATAATGATATTGCTTCTTCGTGTGTTTATGGCAACACTGTAATCGAGAAAGTTGTGAACTTCCATAATATATCCAAACAGTCATTGGTATGGATTGATGTTGATTGAACTTCACAACACCATAGTTAATGTAACTGAAAAATGTGTTCAACGTGGAATGGAAATGCTTTTTATGATGGAGAGAAGTAAATAGGAGAAATTGTTGCAGAAAACTACTTATATATCCGACATGTCATAAACGCAATTGGAGTATTTAATAATGATGCCTCTTAAAAATGCTTTTGTTGCTCCAAAAAGCGCTTTACTTAGATGACAATGGAGGTGCCATGAGCAAAAAGGAACTGAAACAGAAAAGAGAAAACAACTGAAATTCATTTCCATTAATTATGGTACTGCCATTTCTTTTAAAGCAGAATTGTATACCATGATTACTTTAAAGGAAAACTTGACTTAATTTTAGCAGGATTTGGGTTCCTGTATTTTGATTTTTTCATCAGAAGA